>JAEEGF012251458.1_pt1 | contig 98071 bp, 72 predicted proteins | sample 9134171 | NCBI WGS metagenome assembly JAEEGF01 (sample SAMN16246542, study PRJNA631951) | gut metagenome | biome: gut microbiome; feature: rumen; material: AP-attached | host: Bos | place: Iran: Karaj | collected 2018-10
AAAAGTGCAAAGATAAGTTTGGCACTATTATCCTTGAATGCGACCTGGATATTCCTCCTGAGCTGGTTTACAAAATCTATAAAGAAAGGTGGCAAATCGAAATTGTAATGAGATTCTATAAAAATGCGTGTCTGTTTGATGAAACCAGAGTGCATGATGATTACTCAATCATAGGAAGTGAATTCTGCAATTTCCTGTCAACTGTTCTATCATTTAAATTGATTAACAAATTTGATAAGGCTGAATTACTGAACACTTTTACCTATAAAAAAATCATGTCAATTTTAAAAAGAGCTAAGCAAGCCAGAATTAACTCGGGTGACTGGCAACTTATAAATATGAATCCGTCTCAGGTTAAGGTACTTCAAAAGTTGTCTCTTTTACCACAAGATGAAGTACCAACTAAAAGATCTCCTGGCAGACCAAAAAAGAATATATAGTATTACGATTTGGGAAAGTTCTATTTGAATGATAATTCTTGCGCCTAAAGCTTCTGCGATAACACGGGTGCGATCAGAAGATTCTGAATCAACTACAACGATTTCATTGCATATCTTTTTAAGACTTAATATGCAGTCTCTAATATTGGATTCTTCATTGTATGTAATAACCACGCCGGTAATAGTCTTCATAGAAATTCCAACTTAAAGAACGATTTAAAAAGGGCTGAATAATTTTTTCAGCCCTCCTGTTTACGCATTTAAAAGATAATTAGTTGTGATTGAATTACCACCAAGCTTCAACTTGAGCACCGAATATGTACTCATGCTGCTTACCCTCTGACAAGCCTGTATATTGTCTATTCATGTAATCACCTGCTAGCCAGGAAGCAAATACTCTAATGGAAGGTCTAGCCCAGAACTGAGTCGAAGGAGACCACTGCTGTGCTAAAGTCAACTTTGATACACCAAGTCTGTCTTTACGTTCTGTGTCTCCCCATCTTGTCCATTGAGTATTGGCAAGTGATGCATAACCAAATTCCAGAACTGTTGAAGTGTAATCAGACCACTTGTATGAAGGTCTTAACACGAAAGCCCATTCATTACCTGTTGGATGTGACCAATTTGCACCTTCATAATTTTTACCACTTGCGTGCTTATGAGCAAAGATAAATGCATAGCCTAAATTCCACTTGCTCTGCTCTATAACACCCCAGTCAATAATTCTGAGACCTGAACCTCTTTCACCGTATGGAATTACAACATCTCCAGTATGATTTGCGGTATCTGTTATGCCACCAACACCATCAAATCCATTTTTACCATAGGAGACGCTTAATTTATTAAATCCACCGAAGAAGTTACCCTGGGTCCATTCAACCATGGCAAGGAAACCTGTATTTGATCTATGCTCAAGATCATTACCACTCAGCTGATCATGCATTGCATTTTTTTGTTCTTTTGAGAGATGCTGCCAAGCATAAATCAAGGCTATATCTAAAGTACCATCAGACCATAGAGGTATTCCGTTCCATCTAGCATCTAATTTGTAAGAATTTATTGCATTATCCCTTGTTCTAGGTGCTGTCTTTTCCCATTTACCAACAAGGTATTCTCTATTTGGCCAATCATAAATAGTTGGATCAACGTCAACTTGTTGTTTAATTAAAGCAAATGATAACGAGCCAAGGTTATTCAGACCGATATTTTCAATACCAAAACCAGTACCAGAATTATTCAGATAGTAGAAATCCATAATGTGGATATCCTTACGCTGATAAAAACGCTTTCCGGCCCATAATTGAATACCAGATGGCATTTCATATCCAGCCCAAGCTTCTCTTAACGAAGTTCTCTGTCCATTCCAAGCTGCTGTACCATCATGATCTCCGGCTCTATCACCGCCTCTGCCCACGCCTTGCCAAGAATTACCTTGGTAATCATACTGACCTTTTACACCATCAAAATCTTCGTTTGTGCCATAAGCTATGAGAGTGTGAATCGTAAACTTGTTGTTTGCCTTGTTGTAAATCTCCTGTGAAAGTGATAACTCAGCATAAGTGTCACACTCATCACCTAGACGCCCAACTATGTGACCCTTGGATCCGTTTCCGATGCAGTATGCATTACCACCTTGTGATCCATAGTTTAAACCGGATCTCATATAACCGTGAAAATCAACTGCTGAAGCAGAAATTGATTTCAAAATTAGTTTTATGTTTATAGAAAAATATTGAAGTTATGAGTGCTTTTTTTGTGCACAAAATAAACATAATCTATATTAAAGTGTATAAAGAAATGTATATCAGATATTCTGATACAGTTATAGAGTTATCAATAGGTTAAAATCAAATTTCTAACAAAGAATAATCTAAAAGTGTATAAAGAAAGATATAAATTTAGTAAAATTGGAGCGGTTTTCATGGTTTTAGGTAAACTTAATAATCGAAAAATAGCAAATTTATTAAAGCAAAACATAATTGGATTGGTTAATGACGGAGATGGACTGTATTTAAATATTTCATCAGCAGGACATTGTTCATGGGTCTTGAGATATACAAGTTCAACTCTTAAAAAGAAGCGCAATATGGGATTAGGAAGCTATCCGTCAGTTTCAATTCTTGAGGCTAGAAATTTGAAAAACAAAGCTAAATATCTAAATTATACCGGCACAGATCCCATTGATGCACGTAAATTTAATGCTCACAATATAAATGTTGATGAAATATACAAAAAATGGGTTATCCAAAAGACAGCTCAAGCTGAGTCATTTACAAAAATCAAAGGGATTTTTGAAAAGTATTTGATCTGTAGAATAGCAGATATGAAAATTGCTGATATTACTGCTTTGCATATTTCTGAAATATTAGTTAGTCTCCAAAATGATAAAGGTATTTCTGTTACTGCACACAAACTTTGCCGGTATTTTAACCAGATGATGAATTATGCGGTTAATCTAGGCTTCATATCGTTTAATCCTTGCCAAAAGGTAGCATGTTGCTTAAATTCAGCTGTTACAAGGCATTTACCAAGCATTAAGTATACAGAGTTTGATCAATTGTTCAGGAATCTTGCCAAAGCCAAATTCAGAGGAACTTCGGTTTTTTTATTCATTTTTAATATTCTTACCATTGTCAGACCTAAAGAGGCGAGCTCAGCGAGATGGAGTGAAGTTGATTTAAAAAAAAAGTATGGATTATTCCGGCAGAAAGGATGAAAATGAATCGTGAACATCGCGTACCATTGTCAGATCAGCTTATAAAACTCCTAGAAAAACTCAAAAAAATTACAGGTAATTCTACTTATCTGTTTCCTTGTTATTATGATCCTAAAAAACCAACAAACAGCCAGACTGTTAATCAGATAATAAAAAGAATTGGATTTAAAAATAGGCTTGTAAGCCACGGTTTGAGAGCCACCGCATCAACATATTTCTATGAAAAAGGTTATAAACCTGAAGTTATAGAATCCTGTCTGGCTCATGTATTTGGAAATCAGACTGTACAGGCGTATAACAGAGGGGATTTTTTTAATCTTCGAATCAAACTTATGAGAGACTGGTCAAAAGTTGTATCAAAACAGTACGAAAAATATGAATCAATAAAAAATGAAGTTTATTGATGGACGGGTGCTGCGAACAAAAAACTGGATATCTGTACCTTTCGGATTGGCTGAATTTTGACGTATATTTCATCAGCCTGATTAGTCCGCCTCTTCAATAGAAAAGACCGCATATTATGAAACATGCGGTCTTTTTAAGATATTGAACTTTATCAATCAGCTATCACATAGCAGTCTTTTCCGTTCTTCTTGGCTTCATGCAGAGAAGTTTCTGCTTTTTCTACTATTGTTACCGGATTGTCATTAGCTCCAAATACAGCTGCTCCGATAGAAACAGTTATCGTAACCTTGTTATCTTTGAAATGGAAAGGTATAGATTTAATAACTTCATTCAGTTTTTTAAGAGGAGATTCAAGAGACTTTCTGTCGGTTCCCAGGAAAATTACAACAAACTTTTCTCCAATATAGCGGGCAATAAAATCCGTCTCTCTGATTTTGGACTGAAGTGCTCTTGCTATAACTTTGAGTGCTCGATCTCCGGCAGGATGTCCGTATTTTTCATTAATTGTTCTGAAATTGTCAACATCAACAAGCACAATTGAAAGAGCTTCCTTGTAGCGCTGCCAGCGTTTGTATTCATGCTCCATGCGGGTTTCAAATGCATTCTTGTTGCTTAGTTTTGTAAGACTGTCAATTATCATGCGATTCTTTTGCTGCAGCAACTTTTGTTTGAATTCATCTGTTTCTGCAACCATTAATTTCAGTCTGTCCTGGATTTTTCCGATCGCTCTTACGTAATTGCTTTGTTTTTCTTCAACATTGTGATGATTTTCCATAGCTGTTTTAATGTGGGCAACCTGTGCAACAATGTTGTCCTTTAACTGCTGCAGTGTATCAACTTTGTTGATTGAATCGTTAATTTTGTCTATTGCAAGATCTATAGTGGCATTTGACTCTGATTCCTGGGCGTGAAGATCACGGGCAAGAGCAACAGAATTGTTGAAGTTGCTGTTAAAGAGACTCAGACTGTTGTTGAGCGTTGTAAGAAAAGTTCTCGCTTCATCACGCTCGATTTTGTAACTCTCTATAACAAGCTCCAGTACTTTAACTGAAATCCTTGGAAGCTCACTGGCCTTAACGTCAGAGAGAAGCTTATATCTTAAAAGTGTCAGCTCATCGGATATACTGCTTGGAAAATCCATTTCGGATATTAATTGTTGAACTGTACTTCCGATATTATTCATCTCCTCGGCATCATAGATTTCTCCATTCATGCCACCCTTGTTTGAAACCATGTTGTTGTAGGCAACATTGTGAAGTTCGAGAAACTTCAGCATTTTTGATTGTTTTGATGTAATGCCACTTGCCTTGCCGTTTTCATTGTACTTGATGAGAGAATCCTTTATGTTTCTAAACATCTCAACTTTATCATCAAGAGCATTGATTGATTTTTCGATAGAATCAGTAGCAAAATCGACGGACTTGGACAGATCCAGAATTTCTTTCTTTAACAGATTTTCAAGTTTGCCCTTTTCTACGGCATATATATCGGAATCCATACTGTTCAGAAGTTTTTCTGTATAATCTTTATTCAGACGTTCCGAATCTGAAAATGATAGATGTTTCAGTAAGGAAACATACAGATTAATCGTTGATTCCTGTTCGGCCTTTCTTCTGGCCTGTAAATCCATAAGTTGTTTCTGTATTTCCCTAATTTTTTCCTTTAGTGACTCTTCAACACTTAAAGCCATATTACACCTGCAAGTATAGACAATACTGGAGAAATTATAATAGAAGATACTTTGATTGTGGTAATATCTATGCATTGATCTGTGATCACGCTGAATGAATTTTCAGATCCTTTTGCGTAACTGTTATTAATTTTTCAGGTCTGCACGAGTAATTCTCGCCATGATTAAATCTGCTACGAATTTTCTATAACTATCGTGCAGTGACCATTCAGATTGAATCAAAATATTTGTACTTATACGGACTAATACTGTTGAGGAGCTTATGGAATCAAAGAAGTTGTTCATTTTGAGTAAATTAACTGAACTTGAAGATGAACTGAGAAATCTTGAATTGTGGACCAGAGAGACATTAACAGAGGAACAGCTTAGAAGCAGTGCTCCTTTCGGCTGTGATGTTATGGATTTTCATGAGTGGCTGCAGCATATGATGATTCCCCGGCTTAAACAAATAATAGAAAAGGGAGAGAAAGTTCCTTTTAAGATGGATACGGCATCGATGGCTGAGTATGTATATCGTGATGATATTTCAAAATACAGAAGACTGATTGTTATTTTAAAAACTCTTGATCGAGCCGTAAAAGTCTGCCTGTAGCAGATTTTTGCCGCTTGGATAACTATTGGCGTATGGTTCGCCCAATATCTTCAGATGTTTCAAAATTGCTTCTGAATGGATTTATGTCTATTCCCCCTCGTCTTGTGTATCTTGCGAACACTGTGAGCCTGTCTGGATGGCACCTGTTCGTGATATCTGTGAAAATTCGTTCGACGCACATTTCATGAAATTCATTGTGATTTCTGAAGGAAACGATGTATTTCAGCAGATTTTCGTGATCAATTCCCTGTCCTTCATAATGTATGTAGACAGATCCCCAGTCTGGCTGCTGCGTAACAAGGCAGTTTGATTTAAGGAGATTAGAACACAGTTTTTCTTTGATATAACCCTTTTTCGGATCTGGTATGAGAAAGTTCGGATTGTAGTCATATGAATCTATCTCTATGGATTCATATGACTGCTCAAGACAAAGATAATTGCCGCATCCGGATGTCTCACTATTAATAAAGAATGATTTTGGAATTATGCTGTGACTCAAAGGGTAGATTTCCAGCTGGATTGCTTCTTCTGGTGCAGGGGACAGTTTTGAAGTTAAATCTCTGTGTACAGTGCTCTTCAGATCATCAAGAGACCGGATTTTAGTGAAATTAAAACTGTTCAGGTACAGTTTTAATGATTTAGATTCAACTAAGTTATCTGTAGTGCACGGTATCTGCAGAGTACACAGCGCTGCTACCGGCAATCCGTTCATATTCAAAAAAGAGATTTCATAACAATTCCAAAGATCATACCCCTTAAACGGCAGCAAATCTTCGAGATTAAGCTTTTCGCGATTTAATGATCTGGGAATAGCAACCAGGAGGTCGGGATTGTATATCTTAGGATATGAGGTTTTCTGGCCAAGCGAGAAATGTTCGATATCGGATAAATTCATGATAATTCTCATAACAGATTGAAATTGAGATGTTCCTATCCCTGGGTGAAGACAGGAGACGGAGGTTAAGCAGTCAAGGATAAGAACTGTTGAGATGTTCAGAATGAAAAAAAAAAACACATCGTGAGTATCTTAATTAGTGTAGTAAAAGTGAAAAAAGTTCCAAGAGTTGCTAAAAGAATTGTGATTTTTGTGATCTCTATCACAAAATAATGCTAAAAATCATTTATATTTTGAACAATAAAAAATTTTTATACTAAAATAAACGCAAATTTGGTGATACCAAATTAGAGATAGAAGTGAGAAAAAGTTAAATACATTTTGAGTTTATTTGTTTGCTTAATTTTTGTATAATCTCACTTGATAATTCGAAATGATTTGAATTATCTCCAATTTCTAACAATTCCACATGAGGATTTTATAATGAAAGCAAAAATGCTTCCAATTACTGCGGTAGTTGCTTTAGCTTTAGGTTCAGTTTCTGCTTCAGCAGTTGATTTTCACGGTTATATGAGATCCGGTTTGAACTACGGTTCTCAGAGCGGTAATGCATACTGCTTCGGTAATGGTAATCTTGGTCATCTCCTCGGCCGTCTTGGTGACGAGTGCGATACCTATGCAGAAATTTCATTATCACAGGAAGTATACAACAAGGCAAATAACAAGTTTACCGTTCATACTCTGGTTGCATACGGTTCTAATGAGAGCAACTGGGATGAGCAGGGTAACTCATGGCAGGGCGTAGGTAAAGGTGGTGATCGTGCCGGTGACAATGGTACTTCAGCATGGAACGGTCAGAGACTTTCTTTCCGTGAGGCTTATGTTGATTATGAAATGCCTTCAGGAATCACTCTTTGGGCTGGTAAGAGATTCTATCAGCGTAAAGATATCCACATCATGGATTTCTACTATCTGAACAACTCTGGTCACGGTGTTGGTCTTGAGAACATCGGTGTTGGTAATCTCGGTTCTCTGTCATTTGCTATCATCAAGCAGCAGGTTGACATGGAAGATGTAGGTGCCGTTTACGGATGGCCTGATAATTCAAGATCAAACTCTGCAATGAATTCTTACAAGCTTGATGCTCGTTGGAACGGTATTCCAATGTGGTCTGATGCAACTTTAGACGTTGCACTGATCTATGCATGGCAGAAGATGTCAAAGGCTCAGAAGGATGTTTATCATAACAACACTGGTTTCCTTGGTTTCATCGAGTGGACTCAGGGTAACTTCTTCGGAGGCTTCAACAAGTTAAGCTTCGCATACGGTACCGACGCTCTTGATTATGCAGGCGTTCTCAACGGCGGTAACCACTTAGGTGATAACGTAATCCCTTACGACGAAGACGGTTCAGGTTTCCGTGTTATCGATTGGGGTGTTGTTGAGCAGTCTAAGTGGAACTTAGGTTACGCAGTTCTCTTTGCTCACAAGCATGCAAAGAATGCTAACTGGTCACATCCATCTGGAAACGATTGGGCATTCGTATTGAGACCTTCTTTCAAGTGGTCTGATTACACCTCTACTGTTCTTGAGTTCGGTTACACCAATCAGAAGAACACCGGCTGGAACGGTTGGGCAACTCCAGACAAGAACCGCGTAAGTGCAACCAAACTTACTCTTGCACAGCAGTGGTCTCCAGCTACTCATTTCTGGGCTCGTCCATCAATCCGTGTATTCGGTTCATGGTTGGCAGGCGATTTAATGCGTAATGAGTACACCGGTCTTTCTCACAACAAGCAGCACGAGTACATCTTAGGTGCTCAGGTTGAAGCTTGGTGGTAATCTTCTAAGATTAAACGTTTTATTGTGTAAAACTTTAATAAAATCAAAAGGGTCCGCGATGCGGGCCTTTTTTTTGGGTGAAAAAAATTTAAAAAAGAGGCTATAAAAACCTCTTTTAAGAAATAAGCTCCAAAAGTTGCAGAGCTAATCGATGAGTTTATAGCAGGGCGTATATTCCTCCTGAGAAAGTTTCATTCTACCCTGATTAACCATTTCCTCTAATAGTTTGTCAATGCTTTGGATAATTTCCTTGTCGCCGTGAAGCTCATAAGGTCCATATTTCTGAACCATTGCCATTCCTTCCGGTTTTACATTGCCTGCAACAATGCCAGAAAAAGCATTTCTCAGATTAGTTATAAGATCACTCAAAGGCTGATTTTTGGTAAGGTTAAGATTTCTCATACTTTCATGGGTGGCAGGGAAATGCTGCTGCAGCACAGGATTTATCTTCATTTTCCAGTTGAAGTAGAACGAATCACCTAAATTTATCCTTTTTTCCATCACTTGTTCTGCGCCATCTGAACATATGTCTGCAACTTTGTCAGGATTATCAATTACAATATCGTACTGTCTTGCAGCTTCGTCACCTAGAGCTTTCCTAATAAACTTATCCAGTTCTTCAAAGTATTTTTCCGAACTCTTAGGTCCTGTCAGTACAAGAGGTATAGGCTGATCATTATTCTCTTTGTCGGTTTTGATTCCAAGAATGAACATAAGTTCTTCAATCGTTCCCGGTCCTCCTGGAAATATCACAAAACAGTGTCCAAGTCTGAGAAATGCCTCAAGCCTTTTTTCTATGTCCGGCATAATTATAAGTTCCGTAACCATGGAATTAGGCGGTTCGGAGGATATGATAGAAGGCTCTGTCAATCCAAGAAATCTGCTGTTTGTAATTCTCTGCATATTGTGACCGATTGCCGCGCCGTGCATCGGACCTTCCATGGCTCCGGGACCGCATCCGGTGCAGATGTTCATTTTTCTCAGTCCCAGTGCATAGCCGATTTTTTTTGTATATGAGTATTCTTTTTCAGGTATGGAATGACCTCCCCAGCATACAACCATGTTTGGTTCAACACCGGAAATGAATGCTCTTGCGTTTCTGAGAATATGAAATATCTGATTTGTTATAACGTTCTGGGAACCGATTAACTGCTGATTAAGTATTTTGCTCTGACTTTCCGTGTATACAATGTCTCTTAGAACGCTGAACAGGTGCTCCTCTATTACCTTAATAAGGTGACCGTTTATAAACGAGGTCTCAGGAGGATTGTACAGCTTAAGTTTTATTCCTCTCTCCTTTGAAATTACATCTATTCCGAAATCATGATATTTTTCGAACAATGCTGAAGGATCATCCGTGACAACACCGCTGTTCAGAACAGCCAGGGCACATTTTCTGAATAACTCATACAGATGACCGTCTGCTGTTTTTTCAAGCAGTGCAACCTCCGACTGTGAAAGCTGACTCATGGATTTTTCAGGGTGTATATATGTAATCATAAGAGACTCCTTAATATTCTTCTCATAATATATAGAAAAAACAAATATTGGTTTCTGATCTGTATATACTTTTCTGCAGATTTTCCGGATTATGACGTATATCCTGATTCATTTATCTTAAGCTTTACTTTATTTGTGTTTCCTAATTTTTGAAATCATAGTAAAATCTTTGCGGTTTGTTTCAGATTATAAGGATTTTGATGTGAAAAGACTTTTCCTCTCTTTACTTTTAAGCAGTGCTGTTTTGTACTCCGGGTGCAGCATGGTTGATCATATAATGACCTACAGATCACCGGCTAATTACTCCGTTGAAGAGGCAGAGGGAATTTATAAGAATCTTTCTGTGGCTGACAATGTCTATGATAATGCGGTTATAGTCAGAGCTGCTATGTCTGATGATGTGGCATTCGATGAAAAGTCGCAGGTTTATAATTTTGATACGGGCAGGAGTGTTTTCAGAACTTACAATCTTCCGCTTAATGCAACTAATCTCAAAGTTGAAATTTCTGTTCAGATCGGTGAAACAATTTTTGCTCCGACAGTTGCCTTGTTAAACAAGGATAAAAAACTGTTAAAAATGTTTGATTTCAATAGTTTTGAATACAGACCATACAATGATGTCGTTGCTGAAACAATGAAATTAAAGTTTAACCTCAATAATTTCTCTGCAGGTGAAAATGCTGCTGCGTACATGGTTATATTTACCAAGGATGAGGATCTTAAAACATCCACCAAGGTGGTCCATCCGGCAAAACTTTTCGCCCTGTCGCACCGTCAGGCCCCTCCTGAAGTTGCAGATCCGCTTATCCCTCATTCCCGTCTTGGTGCTATGACGGTTCTCTTTTCCATGGATGCTGAATCCATTGATTCGGTTTCTGACTTCCTTGATGCGTTAAAGGGACCAATCTGGGGTGGAGAATCTCATCAGTATGTATCAGATGATGATGACGGCAGAGTAGGATCTTCTGTGGATGTTAATCTGCATGACGGTAATCTTAAGGTTGTGAATCCAAAGACTTCAGATGCTGCAGCCTCAACCGGAACACAGATCAGTGATGCCAAACATCAGTCTCAGGAACTGAAAAAGTCTCCAAGTTCACCGGCAGGTTCCATGATGAAGGAAACTGAAAAAATGTACAACGATATGATTGTCGCGTCAGTTAAATCAGGTGATATAGCTAAGGCAATGCAGCTTGCCGCTGAAGCCACAAATGCAGGTTCGGGATCAGCAAACGATACCCTGAACAGTGCACTTAGAAGTTATCATCGCAAGTAATACGATCTTTTATTTTTTCAGCACCGCAGATTGCGGTGCTTTTAGCTTTATCAATCAGCATTCTCCGATTGTCTGTCCGCTTCGTTCCTGTGTTTTTTTCCTGCGGACTATGAGTTTTGGTTTTCCTCCTTTCCGTCAATTGCTCTGATAACTCCCGTTCTGAGTCTGTTTTTTTCTTCGTCATTGAGAGCTTTTCCGTTAAGAGAAATTGTAAATCCGTCGTCAGCTCGTTCTCCGGTTGTAGCTATTCTTGCGGCATGAATATTTACTCCGAATTCTTCAATTGCAGTTGCAATGGACGCAAGGAGTCCCGGTCGATCCAGTGCGGAGACCTCCATATGGGTAACACCGTTTTCTTCTGATCCGGGAATATCAAGATAAATAACTGAAGTTTTGATTTTGAACTGCAGATATTTTTTCGGCATTGAAGTGCCTGAAGGAGAAGTGAATGTGGTATTTATCAGATTCATCATCATGAATTTTTTTAGCGGACCCATTTTTTCCGGAGGTATAGGAGAACCTTCCCTGGTGGTCACTGTGAAGGAGTCCATAATAAAACCGTCAGATGAACCCAGAATTGAGGCATTCATGATAGAAATCTGCTTCGCCAGAAGTATTTTTACTATGCGCGCGAAAATTCCAAGATGATCTTTCATGTAAACAAAAATTTCAGTTCCCAGGCGATTGACCGACTCTCCGAATATAATCAGCGGCAGATCGCTTCTTTTATCATAACTCAGAATGTGCTTTGTATGATGGCAGATCTGAGACTTGTTGTGGCGGATAAAATAGTTTTCGCTGAAGGTATTCCAGAGTTCTGTCACTTTGTTTTTATCTATGCCGTCGGTGCAAAGAAGTTTCATTGTTTCCTTCTTGTTTTCCTCGACTATAAGAAGCCATTCTGAAGGATGGGACGGATCTCTTCTCAATGCCTTCTGGGTTGCATAATATAATTCCTTGAAGAGAGCATCCTTCCATGAGTTCCATGCAGTGTCGTTGGTTGCGCAGATGTCGGCAATGCTGAGACAGTAAAGATAATCAAGGTGTGTCTCATCCTGAACCATCGTTGCAAAATCGGATATTACATTTGGATCTGAAATATCTCTTCGCTGAGCAGTGTTGGAAAAATCAATATGGTGTTCTACCAGCCAGGTGAGAAGCCTAACTTCCGAAGGGGGAAGCTCGTGTTTTGCAAAGAACCTGCTGCTTATTTCAGCTCCTATTTGTGCGTGATGACCGCCCGGCCGTCCTTTGCCTATATCATGCATCAGCGCAGCTGCATAGAGCAGATGCTGCTTGGGGAGATTATGGTATATTTCTCTGAAAAGATTTTTGGATGGATCAATGTTTTCAGTATGTGAAAATTCATGAATATTGCTGATAGTACGGTATGTGTGCTCATCAACAGTATATGTGTGAAACATATCGAACTGCATCAGACCGGTAAGTCTCATCCATTCCGACATATACATTGTCATAATACCGTGCCGCATCATTATTTTAAGAGCCAGCAGCATTCCGTTGATATTATTTAGTATTTTGAGAAAATAATGCCGGCATTTGGGAATATCAATAAGTCTGATATTCAGTTTGTGTCTGGCTTCTTTGAGACTTCTGAGACATTTAGGGTACAGCCCTGTGATGTTTTTGTAATCTGCTGCCGATATGCAGGAAATAATGTACATCATTTCCATTATAGATGAAGGCTCTGTGATAAACAGATTGGGATCCACCACGTCAATCATGGTTCCCCTGAGAATGAACTTAGAATTTAGAACTTTGATTTTTGTCTCGTACTCATCTTTGAATATGGCCTCCTCATACATTTTCAGAAGCATTTGATTGATTTCTTCTATGCTCTGTGTGGACAGATAGAAGCGTATCATCAGATTTTCAACCGGTATGTTGCCTTCTCCTATGTATCCGAGCATTTTTGCTACTGCCACCTGGCGATCAAAGGTGAGACGGTTGTCATTGCGTTTGCTTACAAACTGCAGGGCGAATCTTACCTTCCAGATGAAATATGCACTGAAAAAAAGTTCGTGATATTCACTTTCTGTAATCAGTCCCTGATTCAGAATATCAACAGGTTTTGTGGCGTTTGAAAATTTTCTGGCGATCCACATAATGGTCTGGACGTCTCTTAATCCGCCGCACATATTTTTAAGATCAGGCTCAAGTCTGTACATTGTGTTTTTATACATACTGTGGCGCTGGGTCTGCTCTTCAATTTTTGCACGGAAGAATTTTTTGATTGGCCAGAATTTCTTTGGATCAGTAGCTGTCTGCAGCTTGTTGTAGGTATCTTCAGAACCGCAGATCAGCCGCTTTTCAAGCAAATTGGTAGCAATTGTAAGATCTTCAAGACCTGCACTAATGCATTGCGAAACGGTTCTGACTGCATGACCTACATCAAGTTTCAGATCCCACAGCAATGTAATGAAATCAGATATCTTTTCAGAGATGTCCCTGTCGAGTTCATTCTCTGATAGTATGAGTACATCTATGTCTGTAAAGGGATGCAGTTCCTTTCTTCCGTATCCGCCTACTGCGATAATTGCAAGTTCAGGATTGGTGTACAGATGAAACTGCCTGTAGAGCAGGGTTAGCAGGTGATCTATAAAACAACATCTGTCATCTGCAAGCTCCTGCAGACTGGTACCTCTGTAAAAGTTGTTGGCAAGATGGAGATTGAATGTCTCCATGAGCTTTCTTCCGTTTTCGCGGGTGATTTCTCTGCTTCCGAGGTATCTTGCCAAAACATCGCTGAATTTCATGTTGACTCCGTCTGCTGAATACGGCATTTGCTGGGATATACCGATCTGTAATGTGCCTATGTTTAGCTGATGGCTATGCTGCAGCTACTGCTAAAGCCGCGGGATCCCTGCTTCACAGATCACCGCATAGCGAATTACGTCTTATACGATTTCCGTGAGAATTGCTTACTCCGGTTTTTAAGTGCCGGCTTATATTTTCATATGCATGATGATCCGTCAGTTAAGCCTTCATTCATGATATTCACGCCGGCATTCAGATTCCTGTCAGACAGCAATGAAACTCACCTTCTCTTACAGCGGGATCCTTATATCCTAACCTTATTAGAACATATTTGACAACCTGGAATAGGGCAGGTACTTTGATTGCCTTTCTTTTGTACCGCAGTACCATGATTCAGGAGTATCGAAGAACTTCGACCATGAAACATCAGATATTGAGTCAGCCGGTTTATTGTTCTTCAGCAGAACTTTTATATTCAAATTCTCCGCTGCTGTCATCAGGTTTTCGCAAATGGCATAGCGGAGCATTTATGAATAAAGTCATTGCTCAGACTGCTGTCTTCTCATCAGTTGTGAAATACCGGACTGATTTCATTTTCATCACTGCGGTGGGTGGTTATTTCACAGCCGTCATCAGTTATAATCAGTGTATGCTCATACTGAGCCGACGGCTGCTTGTCGGCGGTGGTTACAGTCCAGCCGTTTTTCTTGTTGACCTTGCATTTCCACGTACCTGCATTAATCATAGGCTCGATGGTAAAACTCATACCCTTTTGCAGAATTATATTTCTTGAAGCCGAGTTCTTATAATGAAGAACACACGGTTCTGTGTGAAATTCGGTGCTTATTCCGTGACCGCAGTAATCACGCACTACGGAGAAGCCCTCTTTGTCTGCTATCGGCTGTATTGTGTCACCGATTATTGAAAGAGGCACCCCCGGTTTTACAGCCTTTAGGGCTGCATAAAGTGATTCCTGAGCACATTTGCATAGTTTGTGGTTTCTTGGTGATACTTCACCGACGCGAAACATTTTTGATGTATCGCCGTAGTATCCGTCTTTGATAACTGTAACGTCAATATTCACAATATCTCCGTTATGCAGGTGCTGAATGCCAGGTATGCCGTGACAAACCACCTCGTTGACGGAAATGCATGTGGCTTTAGGATATCCGTGATAACCGAGACATGCGCTGATGGCATGCTGCTGATTTTCTATGAAATCCTGCATTATTGTATCAAGCTCTCCGGTGGTAACTCCAGCCTTGACGTGAGGTTCTATCATTTCAAGGACTTCGGCCGCCAGCCTGCCGGCAATGTGCATTTTTGCTATGTCAGCTTCATCTAAAATTTTTATATCCATTTTTAAGCCTTCTTTTACATTCTCTGTCGATATTCTAACATATTTTCAGTTTGCTAATGTTTGCATGCTGCTATCCGGATCAGATGCAGGTGTTGACCAGACTGGTTTGGGATTATTTTGCATGGCTGATTATTTCTTTTCTTAACATCAAGCTTCCTTATATTTCGTGCTCGTGCGGTAACCGGCTCTCTGAACACATTCATAAAAGCTCATAAGTATGTGAATGCGTTCGTTTCACGACTTACCGGGTGTTAATGTTGAATTTTGTAATTAAAAGTTTATAATTAGTAGTTAGCGTATGGTAACTGATTTTTTTCGGTATTTCTATCTGAATTAATGAGGTTTATTTCAGGATCAGCTCAGCATCTTCGGAATAATGTTGCTGCAGAGTATGGTCTACAGGTAGCGGAATTATCTATACAGGCAACAGTATTACTATGTTTACGACTATCAGCATACTGTCAAATCCGTGGCAGCTCATTCTTCCCAAGATAATTGTGGCCAGCTATCTGCCTGGCCGGATAAGATGTTACAGCGAACTCATCCGAAATCATGAAAACAATGCATGTTTATTAAAAATGGCAGTCGGCAGATTTCATGAAATTAATGAGTTTAAGATCAATACACGGACTGGCTCCATTCTCATTTCATATGATGTAAATAAGGTGGCTAGGAACAGTCAGCTGCACGGCATTGAACAGTATCTGCGCAAAATTTACATGGAGTCGTCGAAATGAACAATCTCTACATTTATGCCGGACTGATGTTGGTTAAACCGCTTCTGACATTCATTATCAGAAAAACGGGGCTGATTGGTCGTGGTGAGAGTGATATTCCCTTTTTTACACGCGTTCATGCCATATCCGGCAGAGTGCGATATCGCTGCGAATTGCTGCATGACAGTAGTTTTGCCGAAGATTTTGCTGACACCCTGAAATCGGTGCAGCATATTAAATCGGTCTCTGTAAACAGTCGTACCGGATCGGTGCTTGTTACATATTCGTGCAGAGATGAAATCATCAGCGATATTTTTACCAGACTCAACTTAGACCTTCAGAAGGTAGCAGGAAGAGAGAATTCTCCTGTAGAAATGCTTTTCAGTCTGTTCAAGTCAGTTCCAAAACTAAACAGCGTGACAGGAGGCCGAAAAGCACTGCCTGCAGTTTCAGACAAAAAAACGCTGAATTCTGACGTAATCAGATCTGCAAATGGATCAAGGTGTCTTAGAGAATCCTTCTTTGACAGTATGTCGGCCATAAGCAGCCACATTACAAAACAGACTGGAGGCTATTTTGATCTGCCTTCCCTAATAGGAGCGATCCTAATTGTCCGAGGCATGTACAAAATGTTCAGATACGGACAGATGCCAAGCGGTCCCCAGTTAATCTGGTGGGGATACAGTTTTTTTAAATTGAGATGCTCACATGAAAAAGTTCTACCATTTCGTTCTTAAAATCCCTGCGGCAAAAGAAGTCAGAGAACTAATATCCCTTGAGGTAAGAGCCAGAAGGATACCAGGCGTAGTGAGTGCCCTTGCATGTAGCGACGGCACCATGAGCGTATATTTTGAAAGCAGACAGCAGGTGTCTGTCTTGAAAGAACTGCTGCATAGAGGAAAAGTACACTCAGATACATACAGCACGGCTGAAGTATCTGATCCGGAGAAGGAGGCAAGATCCTGCAAAATAAACGCGATAGTTTCTCTTGGCGGTTTTGCGTTACTGGAATTTGTCAAGCGCTGCCTTCCTGCATTTTTCTCCAAATTAACTTTCGCCAGAAGCGCCTTTGTTATTCTTATCGCCAGAAATATTCTGAAAAATGGATTTGAAGGGCTAGTTAAGGATCATTCACCGAATGCTGATACACTGACATCTACAGCTGTAATTGCGTCTCTGCTTGCCCGTAAGCCTGAATCCAGTCTTTCTCTTCTCGTACTGTCCAATTTTGCAGAGATGTTGTCTCTTTCAGCTGCTGAAAAGGCCAGAAAGCACATATCACATTTGCTTGGCATGAAGGAGAAGTTTCTCTGGAAAATCGTTGACGGCGTAGTAACAAAAGTTCCAATTACTGATGTCAGGGTGAATGACCAGGTTGCTGTTTACCTTGGAGAAAAAATAAGTGTGGATGGAATCGTGGTCGGTGGCAGTGCTTCAGTGGATCAGTCACCGTTGACCGGCGAGTATGTTCCGGTTTTCAAGTCACAAGGTGACACGGTTTATGCAGGCTCGATAATTAGAAACGGACAGCTTATCATAGAGGCATCAAAGGTCGGGGACGATACAAACCTGGCCCGCATAATAAATATGGTGGAAAATGCACAGAATCGCAGAGCTCCGGTGCAGAACTTTGCAGATCGCATGGCAAATATGCTGGTGCCTATATCCTTTATCGCTGCCGGACTTGTATACGCTGCGACCAGGGACATGCAGAGGGTGCTTAATATGTTCTTCATAGACTACTCCTGCGGTCTTAAGCTTTCCACGGCAACAGCCATTTCTGCCGCCATCAGCAAGGCGGCTCAGATCGGTGTTCTAGTAAAGGGTGGTAATTTTATTGAAAATCTTTCTGATATAGATACGGTGGTATTCGATAAAACAGGCACCATTACCTGCGGACATCCGGAGGTCACAGACGTTATAACTGCACAGGGAGTGGATAGAAATGAACTTGTATCTCTCTGTGCTTCTGCAGAAAGAAACTCCTCCCATCCCCTTGCTGAATCCATACTGAATTATGCACGACAGAATGAGATCAAGATTCTGGAAAATGCTGTCACGGAAGTTGAGGTAGGTCGCGGAATTTTTGCCAAAATTCGTACGGATAAGTCAGGAGAATCACTGATCCTTGTCGGCAGCAGAATCTTCATGGAGGAAAACAGCGTTGCCGGAATAGAAAGTATGAAAATTCCTAATGATGCGTGGAATATCTTTTATGTAGCCAGGGATAAAAAAATCATGGGTGCAGTGCTTGTCTCAGATCCGATCCGTAAGGATCTTAAGAAAACCATTAACCGCCTGCGCAGAGAGGGAATTGATGAAATACTGATGCTGACAGGAGATTCGGAGCAGAACGCCATGTCTGTAAGCTGTCAGCTGGATCTTGACGGCCATCAGGCAAACATGCTTCCTCAGGATAAGGCGGATTTTATTGCCCGCAAGCAGATAGGTTCAAGGGTGATTATGGTCGGTGACGGTATCAATGATGCGCCTGCCTTGGCATATGCAGATATCGGAGTGGCCATGGGTGGTAAATCCACTGATATCGCCATTGAATCAGCAGACATAACAATAACTTCGGATGAACCGTTAAAACTTCCTGAAATACTTAAAATAAGCCACAGAACAATGAATCTTGTGAGACAGAATTTCGCAATTACAATCGCCGTAAATTCGGTAGCTCTTCTGCTTGGGGCTCTTGGCCGCATCAACCCGCTTCTGGCAGCAACAATTCACAACGCATCGACTGTGGCTGTGGTTCTTAACAGTTCACGCATACTGCTTGGGAAAACAAATCTGCTCAAGCAGCGGACAACTTCAGGCAGCGGTGAAATTTAGAATCAGTGATCTGATAAATTCCGGTCGCTGGAAACAGTAAATGAATGTTAATTTATTAGGAGTTGAAAATGAATATTGATAAGGATTTTTTCTGGGGAATTGGCATAGGAGTCTTAGCCGGTGCTTTGGGTTATAAGTTGTATGCGGATAACAAGCAGACTATCATGGAATCACTTAACAACATAAAAAACAAGCTTGGCAGTGAATCATCAAATTGCACCGAACCTCAGATAGCCGGTATTACTGATGACAGCGAAAGCGAACCTGCCGAGATTGATCTGGCCGAACTTGAAAAACAGAAGGAGCATCTCGAGGATCTTATTGCAGAGCAGCAGTGCAAAAAAAGCGAAGCTTAATGTTCTGAAAAATACTCGTTGCTGAATGAGCTAATCACACCTACAAATCTGATCAGCCGCTGTTCCTGCATGCATCTGTCAGTTTATCTGTTTCAGAACAGCGGTGCCTGTAACGGGATTATCATAATCTGCAACAGCTGAGCAGCGTTATCAAGCACCCCTGTTCCTGTGTGAAAAGCTGCATCAGAATGATTCAAGACTGCTGTAAAGCATTTTCCAGAATCTGTCCTGATCTATGTCAATAATTATATTGGCCGGTTTTGTTCCTTCAGGAGCTTCATCCTTGTTGTACGGAACTGTTCTTCCGTACTGGGCGCCGGGAACAGTGACACAGTCGATATATGCGGTTCTCATTGATGTGATAAGTGATGGATCTATTGTTACGGCCGACGCGATTACATCCCATACAAACCAGCTGAAATCCTTTTCCTTTTCAAACCGCTGAGCTATAAACGAACTGTTGAAAAGTTTAAGCAGCTCCGGATTTTTTATATGTGACCGGATGGCTTCAAATCTTTCGCGGTTCATGATTGTCTTGTCTGTTACGTCAAGCGAGATGAACAGCTGATTGTCAAACGGAGCTCTGAATGCGGTTTTGGCGGATTCCGGATCCAGCCAGATATTGAACTCTGCGGCTTCGTGTGCATTTCCCTTTACCCATAATGCACCACCCATATATATGATTTCATCAAAAAGTGATGCTACTTCCGGATCTTTTTCCACAGCTTTTGCTATGTTGGTGGCAGGTCCGATTGCCACAAGTTTTATCTGATGCGGGTACTTGTGCGCCATTTCAATAAGATAGTCGACGCCGTCATTTCTTATGCTTACGGCCGGAGGATCCTTTTTATATATTTTTTTGTATGCATCCTGCCATGAACTCGGATTGTCTGTTTCCTGTGCCCCGATATAACTGTCCATTACATCACCGTAGTCAGCAAGTTCTTTTTTCAGAAGTTCCTTTGTAAAACCAGCTCTGCGGATCGGAAAATGGGAACCTATGGCCAGAGTCGGAGCCTTGTCAAGAGCACTGATCAGCTCAAGCTGCCTTACAAGATGGGCGGTTCCGTCATTTGCCCAGGAGTTGCCGGTTACCGTTACAACGCCCATAAGATCAATTTCAGGATGGCGGTAAAGCATCATCATGGCAATGCCGTCATCAAACAGCGCAACCATGTCTGAATCAAGAATAACCTTCTGCTTCACCGGAGCGCCGGCCTTAGTCTCCTCTGCACAGGCAGGGTGTGCGGTAAGCATAAGACACACGGCTGCGCCGAAAGCCAAACTTAACAGTCTTTTGATCATTTTAAACCTCTTTTGCCTCTTTAACTGATTTTCAGCATCATTCCGCTGCGACTGTATGATTTCATACAATTCAATACGCATGAACAGGGATGCCTCCTTTTAACTTCCTAAAGAATAAGGGTAAACAAAGGTATTCTGTAGAAAGTGCGGGTCTTTTTGTGATGTGAATAGAAAAAATCGAGAAGTTGAATAATTAACATGAGCAAAAATTGGGATAATGAGACGCCTGTGGCATTGTTTTACTGCAGGCAGTGTCTGCTTGCGGAGCGCTCAAGTTCGGGTTCGCTCCGTATACGGTGCTGTTTTAAAAAAAGAATCGTCTGTTTTCTTTTCATGCTATGCAGTTTATGAATGCCGGCCGTTTGATAAGGACAGAACAGAAAATATGGCCTGGTGGTTAAACTGCCGTTTTTTTGTGTGTGTTTTCTTTCTTATTGAAAGAGAATAATGGTGAAGTTTGGTGAATTGATTTATCAAACTCTTAAAATTGAAACTTATTTATGTGCAATTGCTTATGAAAAAAATTTTTGCGTTGACGGCTCTGGCTGTCTTGTGTGGATTGGCAGGTTGTTCGGCGATCAGTTCAGATGACAGCCGGTCTGATGCTTCAGAGAACAAAATTAAGAATATAAGTGCTGTCGATGACTCCATCGCTGATAAGGTCGCTTACACTCTGGAGATTATTCATGTCAATGATGTGCATTCCTACATTGATCCCGTAGGTGTAACACTGAGAACCGACAAGGGAATGGTCAGAGTAAAGGCTGGCGGTCCCGAGGCAATAAAGTCGGTTATCGACAGCAGAAAGAAACTCAATCCGGACGTTCTGGTGATTTCAGCTGGAGATCAGATTACCGGAAATGCCGCCAATTATGACATATATCACGGCAAGGCCGATGCTGCGCTTCATGGTATGTACGGAACGGATTTTTATGTGCTCGGCAATCACGAGTTTGATCATGGCGGAAAGGGAATAGCCACCTATGTGAGCTACATGAAGGAGCTTAGTCCTAAATCAGTGCTGATCAACTCTGATCTTACAGTGGGGCCGGACAGTCCTGTGACGGATACGGGGGTACCTGAATATTTCAGGGAGGTTGGCGGACGTACGGTTGCCCTTTACGGAGTAACTGCCGGCGATAAGATTCATGCGAGCTCATCTCCTGATCCTGATATGAAATTTGCCGATACGGTTTCGACAATCAACGCCCTTACGGCAAAAAACAAGGATAAGGCATCCATACATATTCTTGTTTCTCATCAGGGGGTGATTGCAGATCGCGCCCATTCATCCCTTCTTAATGATGTTGACATCATTGTCGGCGGCGATTCTCACAGTCTGTGCGGCAAATTTTCAAAATACGGACTCAAGGGTGAGTGTACCTATCCTATGACCAGAGAAAACGCTTCAGGACACAAGATATGCGTGGTTCAGGCAAATGAGTACGGAAAGATTGTCGGTGATCTCAAGGTATCCTTTGATGCTGAAGGAAATGTTCTCAAGTGTGAGGGTTCTCCGTTTATGCCGCTGTGGCCGGATACGGCATATATGAAGAAAGTGGCTGATCCGGCTGACGATACTCCTGAAAACGCAGCCGCTGCGGTTAAAGGTCTGATAGATGATCCTGAAAGTACGTTTATCGAGGCCAGAAACAACCGGACCGCTGCTGAAGCCATGGAACCGTACCGGAATGAAATCAAACAGCATTACAAATATCTCGGTCAGGCTCCCCAGGATTTGTGTTCAACACGTTTTCCAACGGATGACTGTGTAGTCAAGAACGAGGTGAATCCGTACGGCTCCGAGAGCTGCCGAGTTTTCGGCATGGCATATCTTGACGGTACTGATGCACAGATATTTTTGAGTAATTCCGGAGGCTACCGCGTAGATGTGGAGAAGGGTGATTTTACTGAAGCTTCGCTCCTCGGGGTCGCTCCTTTCAGTAATGATCTTGCAATTCTTGATATTAAGGGCAGTGTTTTCGTTGATACATTGAATCAGGTTATCAGATATGTAGGTCAGGATCCTGCGGCCCGTGACGGAGGTACTCCGTGCGGATATGGTTTCACCTATTCAGTCGATATGAATGCCAAGAACCCTGTAACGCGGGTTACGGTAACCGATGCATCCGGCAGAGATGTTGAAATAGATCCTAAGCGTACCTACAGAATTATGACTAATTCGTTCCTTCTTCAGGGCAAGGACGGATATCGAAATCTTAAACGTCAGAAGATAATCAGAAAAATAGGTGTTGATTCCGATGTAATGAGAAGATATCTGGCCGGACATGACAGTCTTCCTGTCCTTCCTGATAATTCGAGAACCATATCAGAGTTCAAAGACAGAGAGTAGTTGTTTTAGGCGAAAAACTCAGGGGCTTCGGTTTTGTTCTGAAGTCCCTTTTTTTTTGTAGTAATTGACCAAAGATTAGGCTATAATCCACACGTCCCGAATTGCGGGCAGGTTTTATTTTTTTTACGACACACATTTATCGGTAGGTTCTGTCGGGTGCCGTTGATCGGTTGGCAGAATAAGATAAATGGAGGCATAACCCAAAAGGAAAAAACAAATGGCAAATGTAACAATGCGCGATATGTTGAAGGCTGGTGTTCATTTCGGACATCAGACCAGTTACTGGAATCCGAAGATGAAGGAATACATTTTCGGCAAGCGTAACGGCGTACATATCATCAATCTGGACAAAACTCTTCCTCTGTTTAACGAAGCTCTGAATTATCTCAGCTCTGTTACATCAAAGGGCGGAAAGGTTCTTTTCGTAGGTACAAAGCGTTCAGCTGAAGAAGCTGTCAAGCAGGCCGCTGAAAACTGTGAATCTTTTTATGTTAATCACCGCTGGCTGGGCGGTCTTCTGACCAACTGGAAGACTGTTAAGCAGTCTATCAAGCACCTTAAGGAGCTTGAAATTCAAGCAACCGACGGTACCTTTGACAAGCTTACCAAGAAGGAAGCTCTTCTTCGTCAGCGTGAAATGGACAAACTTGAGAAGAGTATCGGCGGTATCAAGAACATGGGATCTCTTCCTGACGTTCTTTTTGTAATTGATGCCAACCGTGAACAGATTGCTATCAAGGAAGCAAAGAATCTTGGAATAAAGGTTGTTGCTGTTGTAGATAGCAACTCCAGCCCTGATGGTGTTGACTACATCATTCCTGGTAATGATGATGCAATCCGTGCTATTGAACTCTATCTCAATGCCGCTTCTGACACTATCAAGGTTGCAAAGAGTGTTCAGGCTGAAAAGCAGCAGGCTGAAGAAAAGGATGCTCAGGAAGCTCCTGCCGAGGCTTAATTGTGAACGGGGGAAGAACTCTTGTTCTTCCCTTTTATAACTTCAACATAAGGATTACAAATGGCTAATATAACCGCAGCTATGGTTAAAGAACTGCGCGAGCGTACCGGCGCAGGTATGATGGATTGTAAAAAGGCTTTGATGGAAGCTGAAGGCAATATTGATGTTGCTATTGAAAATATGCGCAAGAGCGGACAGGCCAAGGCTGCCAAAAAGGCCGGTCGTGTTGCGGCTCAGGGTGTGATTGTTTCAAAGACTGCCGGTAACAAGGCTGTGCTTGTTGAACTGAACTGCGAAACTGACTTTGTTGCAAAGGATGCAGGTTTCAGGGCTTACGCTGATAAGGTTGCCGAGCTTGCTTTAGCTAACGACCTTGAGGATGTGGCCAAGGTTAACGCTCTTGATTACGGTAACGGCGAGACTGTTGAGAATGTTCTCAAGGCTATGATTGCCAAGATTGGCGAGAATATGAATCTCCGCCGTATTAAGATTGCTTCTGCTGATAATCTCGGCGTGTATATTCACAGCAATAATTTAATCGGTGTTCTTGTCTGCATGAACGGCGGTGATGCAGAACTTGCAAAGGATGTTGCAATGCACATATGTGCAAGCGATCCGCAGTTTGTTAAACCTGAGGATGTATCTCCTGAAGTTATTGAAAAAGAGCGTAAAGTTCAGGTTGAACTTGCAATACAGTCAGGCAAGCCAAAGGAAATTGCCGAAAAGATGGTTGAAGGCCGTATGAGAAAATTCACCGGTGAAGTTTCTCTCACAGGTCAGGCTTTTGTTAAGGATCCAAGCGTCACTGTTGGTGATATGCTCAAGAGCAAGGGTGCCGATGTTACTGCATTTACCCGTTTCAAGGTTGGCGAGGGTATTGAAGTTAAGCAGGTTGACTTTGCTGAAGAAGTCAAGGCTCAGGTAGCTGCCGCTCAGGCTCAGAAGTAACCGGACTTGAGTAAAAACAGCAGATCCAAGACTGTCTGCTGCTTATTCTGTCCGGCTGATCACTGAGAAGGTGAGCTGCAGTCCGGACAGGATCAGATATTTGTAACCGTGGCGGAATGTCGCGGTTTTTTTTAGGGTGAACAAGAGAGATTGCATACATATGAGTGAGACTGTATATAAAAGAATTTTACTTAAACTTAGTGGTGAGGCACTGCAGGGCAAGGAAGGATTCGGCATTGATCCTGCTATTTTGGATCATATGGCTCAGGAGATTAAAGAGATTGTTGAACTCGGAGTTCAGGTAGGTCTGGTAATCGGCGGCGGAAATATATACCGCGGTGCATCTCTTGCAAAGGCCGGTATGAACCGTGTTATCGGAGATCATATGGGAATGCTGGCAACAGTAATGAACGGACTCGCTATGCGTGATGCTCTGTTCCGTGCGGATGTTGATGCCCGGCTTTTTTCTGCAATTACTCTGCAGGGAATCTGCCATCCGTACAGCTGGCTTGATGCAATTTCCAATCTGCGCAAGGGCAGAGTTGTGATCCTTTCCGCCGGTACCGGCAATCCTTTTTTTACCACAGATTCCGCAGCCTGTCTAAGAGGCATTGAAATCGAATCCGATGCTGTATTCAAGGGCACCAAGGTTGACGGGGTGTACAGTGCAGATCCTATGAAAGACAGCAGTGCGGTGCTGTACAGTGAACTTGATTATGATGAAGTGCTTGACAAAGAGCTCAAGGTTATGGACCTTGCTGCCTTTACTCTTGCAAGGGATCATAATTTGCCTATCAGAGTCTACAATATGAATAAACCGGGAGCACTTAAACGCATTATTCTCGGTTCGAATGAAGGAACTCTGATCCATCATGTGAAGAAGTAGGCGGATTGCTGAATCTGTCGGATTTCAAAGAAAGATCGGTCGGCCGGACTGCTGACGGATCTTTTTTTGACTGCAGAAAGCTGATAACTTTTAGGACGGGCTGCAAAAGCATATTCTTATTCAGGTTGAATTTGAATACTGCTGTACAGCTGTCCGGAGGGTCAAGTCCGAGGATTCAGAAAGCATGTCTCAAACCGCTGCAGAGTGACTGGAGCACTCATCAGTTTTCTGATGTATCAGCTTTCTTTCACTTGTGGTAAAATGCCATGAGTTTGAATTTTATATCGAGGATATCCAATGATTAATGATGTTAAGGATTCTGCCAGGACCGGTATGGAAAAGGCTGTCGAGGCTTTCAAAAATCAGCTTTCACGCATTCGTACCGGTCGTGCCCAGCCGGCTCTTCTTGACGGCATAATGGTAGATTATTACGGCTCGTCCACTCCTTTGAAGCAGATTGGCAATATTGTCGCCGAGGATGCAAGAACTCTTGCTGTGACTGTTTATGACAATTCTGCCATTAAGGCTGTTGAGAAGGCAATTATGGATTCGGGTCTTGGTTTAAATCCGCAGACCGCCGGCAACAATATCAGAATTCCGCTTCCTCCTCTTACTGAGGATCGCAGAAAGGAGCTGATAAAGATTGTTCGTGCCGAAGCTGAAAAGGAGCGTGTATCTGTAAGAAATGCGCGTCGTGATTCCAACAATGATCTCAAGGCTCTTGTAAAGTCCAAGGACATTTCCGAGGATGATGAAAAGCGTGCACAGGATGAAATTCAGAAACTCACCGATTCCTATATCAAGAAGATAGAAGAAATTCTTTCTGCAAAAGAAAAGGAATTGATGGAAATCTGATCTTTTCTTTAATAGATCGATGATCCTCATTTTGGATTTCTGAGATGAGGATTTTTTGTGTTGATAATCTTAGGAAAATGCCGGCATTAAACAACACCGCTGTTTTTCATCCTTTTCAACGAAATCTTTTAATAACATATCAATATAAGGTTTAGCTGCAGTAAATGGCTCAGACATCAGTTCTTATTGATGGTACAGAAAATCCTGTTGTTCCAAGGCACGTGGCAATTATTATGGACGGCAACGGACGCTGGGCTGAAAAGCGTGGCAAAATGAGGGTCTTTGGTCACAGCAATGCTTCCTCTGCTGTACGCAGCGCCGTGAGAGTTTCATTGCAGTACGGTATAAAAATTCTGACCCTTTTTGCTTTTTCTTCTGAAAACTGGCGCAGGCCGAAGGAAGAAATTGATTATCTGATGTCTCTTTTTGCAAAATTTCTTGATTCAGAAATTCCTGAACTTAACAGCAAGGGTGTGAAAGTGAGATTTATCGGAGATCTGACAAAATTCTCTTCGGATCTTCAGGATAAAATAAAAACGGCAGAGAGTGATACCTCATCAAATGAGTCCCTGCTTCTCAATATTGCTGCCAATTATGGGGGACGCTGGGATATTGTCAATGCGTTCCGCAAAATAGCTGCCGATCCTTCAGTCGAACCTGATAATGTTACTGAAGAAATTTTTTCAAGTTATCTTTCAACGGAAGGCGAGGATGTGGATCTTATGATCCGTACGGGCGGGGAAATGAGAATAAGTAATTTTCTCATTTGGCAGCTGGCGTATGCCGAGCTTTATGTGACTGACCTTCTGTGGCCTGACTTTTCTGATGATGAATATCTTAAGGCTCTGAAATGGTTTTCAACCCGTGAACGAAGGTTCGGTTGTACAGGTAATCAGATCAGATCGTCTAAAATTGATCCGTAAGTGGTATTCAAATGAAACAACGAATTTTAACAGCTCTTTGGCTTATTCCTCTGGCTCTGCTCTGGATGTTCGCTTTCCCTTCAGAAATGTTTGTGGCGGGTTCGGTTTTTCTTCTCGGACTGTGTTCATGGGAATGGGGCAAATTTGTATTTCCGGCAAAGCCTGCTGTATATGTAGCTCCGGTTATGCTTCTAGCGGCAGTCAGCTGCTTTTTGCTGAATCCCTTTGATCCTTCGTTTGCATCACAGGTTGGATCTTCTCCTGTTTCGGTGGGACTGATTGGAATGGGGGCAGCCTGGTGGGTTATTGCTTTCTTTCTGGTTATTAAATATCCTTCGGATATTGCACTGGTCAAATCACCGCTGCTCAATTCTCTTTTCGGTCTGGTTGTTCTGCTTCCTTTTTTCTGGTCTCTTCTGTTTCTGCATGAAATGTCGCCGGCAGGGATTCTTCCTTTTGAGAAAGGTTCATCAAATCTGTTTTTTGTCATGCTTCTTGCGTGGTGTGCTGACAGCGGAGCGTATTTTACAGGCCGGGCTTTCGGAAAACATCATTTGAGTCCGGCGGTAAGTCCGAACAAGACGGTTGAGGGACTTGCCGGCGGTGTTGCGCTTGCCCTGGCGGTGGCTTTCGGTATGACCTTCATTATGGATCACTACAGTGCCCTCTCGCTCGGTGTTGCTGTTGTACTTGCCGTTTCGGCCTCCGTGCTTGGCGATCTTGCTGAAAGTATGTTCAAGAGGGCTCTGGGGATCAAGGACTCAAGCAATCTTCTTCCCGGACACGGCGGAGTACTGGACAGAGTTGACAGCCTTACGTCTGCACTGCCGGTCTTTTCGCTGATCATGTATCTATTTGCAAGGGTTTAACAGTCATGGAGAATATTACAGTTCTGGGTTCCACTGGTTCTATCGGACGAAGCACTCTTGACGTTATCCGCAGAAATCCTGATCGCTTCAGGGTGTTTGCTCTCGGTGCCGGAGGAAATGCGGATCAGATGTTTTCCGATGTTATGGAATTCAAACCTGATTTTGCCGTTCTCAGCGATAAAAGCGGTGCGGAGAAGCTCAGAGAGCTTCTGAAGGCGGAAAATTCTGATACTGCGGTTCTCAGCGGATATGAGCAGCTGTCCTTTATTGCATCCCATGAGTCCTGTGATTCTGTCATGGCTGCAATTGTTGGCGCCGCAGGTCTTGTACCGGCTCTTGCCGCAGTAAAATCCGGAAAGAAACTTTACCTTGCCAACAAGGAGTCTCTTGTCATGACCGGCCATCTGTTTATAGAGGCTCTCAGAAAGAGCGGATCGCGGATCCTGCCGGTGGACAGCGAGCACAATGCTATTTTCCAGTCTCTTCCCCAGACAGAGCAGGAGCGGCTCGGTTTCTGCCATATGAAGGATGCCGGAGTATCCCGTATTCTGCTTACCGGATCAGGAGGACCGTTCCGGCAGCTTCCTCTTGAACGCATGCCGTTTGTGACTCCCGAGGAGGCTGTAGCTCATCCTACCTGGAGTATGGGCAGCAAAATATCTGTTGATTCGTCAACCATGATGAACAAAGGTTTTGAATTCATCGAGGCAAAGTGGCTTTTCAATCTGAACAACGAGGATATTCAGGTGGTGATTCATCCTCAGTCCGTTATTCATTCCATGGTTCAGTATGTTGACGGATCAGTCATTGCCCAGCTTGGCAATCCTGATATGCGTACACCTATTGCCAGAGTTATGGCATACCCTGACAGGGTTGAGTCCGGTGTTGGAGCACTGGATTTTTGCTCTCTTTCCGGTCTGTCGTTCTTTGAACCGGATTACAATCGCTACCCTTGTCTTAAACTGTCAATTGACGCGTGCTGGTCAGGACAGGCTGCTACTACTGCTCTCAATGCCGCCAACGAAATTGCTGTATCGGCATTTCTTAATCATTCCATTTCCTACCCTCGTATTTATGAAATATGCAGTAAGGCGGTGGATCGTCATTGCGGTGATACTATTTCCGACGTGGATTCTGTTCTTGAGCTTGATAAAAAAGCCAGAGAAACTGCCACGGCACTCTTATAGGACATAACTGACAGATGGATTTTTTCAGAAACTGTTTATTTTTTCTGATCGCTATTATTGTACTTGTGGGTTTTCATGAGTTTGGACATTTTATTGTTGCAAGAATCTGCGGTGTCAAGGTTCTGAGATTTTCTCTCGGCTTTGGAAAGGTTATTTTTGCGCATAAGGGAAGAGACGGCTGTGAGTACGCACTTTCTCTTATTCCGCTTGGCGGATATGTCAAAATGCTTGACCGGCGTGAGGGGGAAGTTTCTGATGACGAGGTCGAACACGAGTTTACCTCGCAGAATGTGTGGAAAAGACTTGCGATTGTTGCCGCAGGTCCGGTGTTCAATATCATTCTGGCCTTTTTTCTGTATTATGCCATGTTTGTTATCGGCGTAGCGGCTGTCAAGCCGTATGTTACCGGTATTACAGCGGAATCACAGGCATGGCAGGCGGGACTGCGCAATGATGATCTTATCCTCAGAGTTGATGACAAGGATGTGATTGACTGGGAGGATGCATTATATGAACTCATTCAGCACGTTGGAGACGATTCGGTCCGTCTTACAGTTAGGGATCGGGCAGGCAATGTATCAGAAAAGCGTCTTGATCTTGCAGACTGGAGTATTCACAGGGATCAGGGCGGAAACATTTTTCAGCCTCTGGGATTTTCTCCGAAGTTTTACAATATAACCCGCCGCATCGGTGCGGTGCTGAAGGATTCTCCTGCTGAAAAAGCCGGATTAAAGAAGGGTGATGAGGTAGAGAGCATTGACGGCCGCAGTGTCGAGTCATGGTTTGATTTTTCATCATATATTGCAGCAAGACCTGGACAGACGGTTACTGTTGGGGTTTTAAGATCTGATATTCCATCCGGGATTCTGGATGGTAATGAGGAGATTAATTATGCCGATTATCCTTCGGAGAGGAAATTTTTCAGTGTGACGCTGGGCCGCGTCGGAGAGCCGGAGAGTCCCAAGGGGCAGATTGGAGTCCAGGTTATGGTTGAGCCTCTGGAGGACGGAACACGTTTTATCCGCAAGTACGGCCTGGGTGAAGCTGTTTTTAAATCTGTCGATAAGATGATTTCCGTATGTAAGATGACAGTTGTTACAATAGGCAAGCTTGTAAACGGATCAATTCCGGTGGAGAACATAAGCGGACCTATTGCAATAGCAAAATCAGCCGGAATAACAGCATCGATAGGAATTGAGTATTTTATAGGTTTTATGGCTCTGATCAGTATAAACCTGGGTATAATGAACCTTATTCCGCTTCCTGTTCTTGACGGCGGACACATTATGTTTTATACCGTTGAGGCTTTGACAGGACGCAGGCTGCCGGATAAAGTAATGCTGGGTCTCATGTATTTGGGTATATTTGTGTTATTATTAATAATGACGCTTGCTGTTTACAACGATATTGTTTTTGACTGATTCCGACAGGAATCAGCTGTTTATTTTTTTGTTTGATTGAGATATTTTTATACGACTTTTCTTCGACATGCTGATGTTGAAAATACGGTCGCAGGTGATTTTATGAAAAGATTAGGTATCGGGCTGCTTGCTCTGGCAATGGGAATGTCTGCTGTGGCAGCTGAGATCAGGGATATAAAGCTTGAAGGGCTTCAGAGAGTCTCGCTGGGAGCGGTTCTTCTTAATATACCGGTCGGTGTCGGCGACAGGGTCGGTGACAGGGAAGTGGCCGAGGTAATCAAGAAACTCTATGCAACAGGCAATTTTGATGATGTCGATGCCGAATTGAGAAGTGACGGAACCCTGGCAATCAAAGTCAAGGAGCGTCCGACGATTTCAAGTATAGAATATGCCGGAAATGATGATATCAAGGAAGACAAGATTGAGCCTATAATAAACGATCTCGGTATTCGTGTCGGCGAACCTCTGAACAGAGCAAAGCTGACTGAGGTTGAAATGGGGCTTACTGAATATTATCACACCAACGGCAAGTATCAGGCAGTGGTCAAGGTCCTTGTTACAGATTTGCCGCGCAACCGCGTAAAGCTTCGCATTCAGTTCGCTGAGGGCAAGTCTTCCCGTATCAAGCAGCTCAATATCATCGGCAACAAGGTTTTTACCGAGAAGAAGATTCTGTCTGTTCTTGAACTTGATGATGATTCTCCGTGGTGGGATTTCTTCTCTTCCGACAAGTACAGCAAAACTAAGCTTGAGGGTGATCTCGAGAAGCTTAAATCGTTTTATCTCAATCGCGGATATATCCGCTTTGACATCAAAAATACTGATGTCTCCATCACTCCAGACAAGAAGGGCGTGTATGTGACTCTTAACATTCACGAGGGCGATCAGTATACGGTCAAGGCAGTGAATGTTTCAGGCGATCTTATTAAGCGTGACGATGAAATCAAGAATCTGGTCACCATTGTTCCGGGCGATGTTTATTCCAAGCAGGTGACAACAAACAACGAGCAGATGATTTCGAATTTTGTGGGAAAGTTCGGTTATTCAGACGCACAGGTTGTTACCTATCCGAAGATTGATGATGAGAAGAAGGAAGTCGTCCTTAACATGTTTGTGACTCCGGGACCGCGGGTATCGGTTAATGAAATCAGGATTTCCGGAAACAAGGTTACAAAGGATGTGGTTGTCCGCCGGGAACTTCGTCAGTTTGAGGGTTCATGGCTTTCAAATGAAAAGGTTGAGCAGTCAAAGAAACGTCTGGGACGGCTCGGATTTTTTGAAAAGGTGGATATAAACACTGTCAAGATCCCTGGATCAGAGGATATGGTGGATCTTGAAGTTAAAGTAAAGGAGCGTCAGGTTAACTCCATATCTGGAACCGTAAGTTACGGTACGGTCTCGGGTATTTCATTCGGTGCCAAGCTGGCGCAGGATAATATGCTGGGTTACGGTCTCAGGGGTGAAATTGAATGGAGCTGGGCCAAGGCGCACCGCAAGTATTCCCTGTCTCTGAAGGATCCTTATTTCACACTTGACGGCATAAGTCTGACCGGAAAGGTGTACTATGATGACTATCGCGCCGGTGAGGATGATCTTATCAACTATGAGAACCGTACCATAGGTGCTGAACTCAGAGCCGGTTATCCGGTTAATGAACTGAATTTTCTCGAGTACGGCATTAATGTGGAGCGCAGTCTGATTTCTCAGGTTCAGTCGTATGCTCAGATACAGAAGTTCTGGAATATCTATGAGCCGTATACTGATAAAGATAATCGTCTGAAGATCAATACCTATGCCTTAAGCTTTGACTGGACCCGCAATAATCTGGATAAGGGTATTTTCCCGATGGACGGCGACAGGGAGGAATTCTGGATTAAGGTTGCCATACCCGGATCCGACATTCAGTACTACAAGGCTACGTTTGACGTTTCCAAATTCTGGCCGCTTACGCGTCAGCATGACTACAGTTTTAATTTAAGGGGAACTGTAGGCTACGGCAACGGTTACGGCAAGGTCAGGGGTTACAACCAGGTTCTTCCGTTCTTCCAGAATTTCTATGCCGGCGGCGGTCCTTGGCTGAGAGGTTTTAAAAACAACTCTGTCGGTCCTAAGGCCATATATTCGTTCCCTTATGCAGGCACGATGTCTGAGGTGGGAACTTCAAATTCCATCGGCGGCAATGCAATGTGGGCACTTACAGCAGAGCTGATTGTTCCTACTCCGTTTGTGAGTGAGGAGTATGCCGATCAGCTTCGTACTTCAATTTTCTTTGATATGGGTAATGTCTTTGATACCACCTATGATCCGGGACGTTTTGATCACTGCATGGCTCACTGCAACAAGATTTATGATATGAAGGATCCTTGGCGCTATCGCAGCTCCGTCGGTGTGACGCTTCAGTGGATGTCACCGGTAGGTCCGATTGCCATTTCCTTTGCACGTCCGGTCAAGGAGCGTGTCGGAGATGATACCGAGGTATTTTCTTTCAGTATTGGACAAACATTCTAATTATATATTGAGGTTAAAAAATGAAAAAATTATTGACAGGTCTTGCTTTAAGTTTCGCTCTCGTTGCAGGATCCGCAGCTCAGGCTGCTAATCCAACCTCTGTTGCAGTAATCAATCTGCCGCAGATTCTGAAGGAGATTCCGCAGTCAGCTCAGGTAAAGAAAAAACTTGAATCAGAATTTTCAGGTCGCCAGGCTGAACTCAAGAAGCTTAATGATCAGTACACCGCTCTTGTTGAAAAATTAAAGAAGAACGGTGCCTACATGAAGGAGCAGGAGCAGATCAGCACACAGCGCAAGGCTCAGGAGCTCCAGTCACAGCTTCAGATGAAGGGACAGGCTCTGATGGAGGATCAGCGCCGACGTGTAGCTGAAGAGGAAGCAAAGATTATGGAAAAGATTGCCACCGCTGTTGAGAAGATTGCAAAGCAGAGGGGATATGATCTTGTTATCAATGGTGTTGCAGCTGTTGTTTATGCCAACGATTCTATTGATATTTCCAAAGAAGTTATCCAGATGGTCAGCAAGAGCAACTAATTATGGCATATACCTTAGGTGAAATCGCAGAGCGTCTTAAAGCTCAACTTCATGGTGATCCTTCAGTTCAGATTAGCAGAGTTGCCAATCTGAGTACAGCAGGCCAGGGAGATATCAGTTTTCTTAATGATGCAAAGTACAGGGCTGATCTTTCTTCTACCGGGGCAAGTGCTGTAATTATCAGAGAGTCTGATCTTGAACACTGTAAAACATCAGCGCTGGTAATGAATGATCCTTATGTCGGTTTCGCTTTAGTAGCTCAGATGCTTGATACTACTCCGAAACAGAAGGCTGGGATCCATCCGTCCGCGGTTATTGCAGAAGATGCGAAAATCGGCAGCGGTGTTTCTGTCGGTGCAAATGCTGTTATCGATTCAGGTGCACAGATAGGGGATGATGCGGTAATAGGTCCGAACTGCTATATCGGCTGCAATGCTGTTATAGGTGCGCGTACCAGGTTATGGTCCAACTGCAGTGTGTATCATAATGTCAAAATCGGTACAGACTGTCTGCTTCAGTCTGGTGCTGTTATCGGATCAGACGGTTTCGGTTACGCAAACGACAAGGGCAGATGGATAAAGATCCCTCAGCTGGGCAGCGTGATAATCGGTAATCATGTTGAAATCGGAGCAAATACCTGTATTGATCGAGGTGCGATAGATAATACAGTGATTGAGGATAATGTGATTATTGATAATCTCTGCCAGGTTGCTCACAACGTTCGGATCGGATCAGGATCAGCCATGGCCGGCGCGGCGGTTGTTGCCGGATCCACATCCATAGGACGTTACTGCATTATAGGCGGACGCAGTGTGTTTAACGGTCACATCAGTATATGTGACGGAACAACTGTTGCCGGTGCAACTTCCGTAATGCGCAGCATAACCAAACCAGGCACCTACTCGTCCGGTGTTCCGGAAATGACTGATCATAAATGGCGGAAGGTAATGGCATGCCTTCCTATGCTTGACGAAGTATACAAGACCGCCCGCAAGGCTCAGAAAATTGTAGAAGCCTTGAATGATCAGAAAAAGGATTGAGTTATAATCTGTTGCTTTTTTCAGGATCGGTTCGTCCGGTCCTTTTTTGATCCTTCTGTAAAAATCCAGCATTGTGCCAGCCGGTAATGCTTCTGCTTTCCTCTTGCTGCGGATCCCGGCTGAGTTTTAATTAAACCTGGTTGTTTGAAACATAAAAGATAAGATGTCATTATCAAGGCGTGAAATTGTAATAAGTTTCATCTGATACAGAACTGTAATTGATATTGATTCATAATTATATCCAAATATGTGACATAAATAATACATTTATACTGGATTATTTGTATAATTATTAACTAATAACAAAATGATTGTTTTTATAAGGCGTATTTCGTAGAATACAGGAGTTTCCCGTGACTGATAATAAGTCATCCAAAATAAATTCCGAAGCGGAGAAAACAGATTCTCAGCATGACGAAAAGAACATGACCACAGTCTGCTATCTTGAGAGAAACGGACAGTATCTCCTCATTCACCGTGTGAAGAAGGAGAATGATATCAATAAGGATAAACTGATAGGCATCGGCGGTCATTTTGAAAAAGGAGAATCCCCGGAGGAGTGCATGTCCAGGGAAATGCACGAGGAATGCAACATAACTCTTAAGGATATGAGAATGCGGGGTTTTATAACCTTCGACTCAAACAAGTTCGGCTGCGTTTATATGTTTCTGTTCTCCGCCACGGAGTACGAAGGAGAAATTGCACAGGACTGCAGCGAGGGCGTACTCACATGGGTTGATAAGGAGCAGCTGCTCCGGAGCCCCGCAGTCTGGGAAGGTGACAGAATTTTTCTTAAACTGCTGGATGAAAGAAAGGATTTTTTCTCCCTGAAGCTCAGTTATGACGGGGAAAAACTTATCGGTGCCTGTCTTGATGGTAAACAGCTGAATCTGGATGAAGATATTTAACCATACCGCCTTTTTTTAGTCCGGCGTATCAGGATACTGACTCGAAATGATAATAACTCTGATGATATGCATGCGGATAAAGTGATGTACATCTCATTACTGAAATTCGTAAAAAAGAGATTTTCGAAATTGCCGCATCGATCAGATGCCTTTTTTTTCAGACAGAAAAAAAATGATATAATACGGCAATATGATCATTTTGATTTGAAGTAATTTTTAACTATTTGAATATATGTTTTTAATAAACAGAAGGATTTTAAATTGAGTACTGAAGAAGTTAAAGAAGAGCAGCATCCTCTGAATGTTAGAGAAATTCAGGAGTTGCTTCCTCATCGCTATCCGTTCCTCCTTGTGGATAAGGTGGTTGATTATACCTACAATGACGAGAAGAAGGTTTTAAAGGCGATTAAAAATGTTACTGTTAATGAACCTTTCTTCCAGGGACATTTTCCTGGCAAGCCTGTATTTCCTGGTGTCCTTATACTTGAGGCCCTGGCTCAGGCAACAGGCATCCTTTCCTTCAAGGCTGTAGGAAAGCCCAAGGATGACGAACTTTACTATTTTGCCGCCATTGATAATGCCAGGTTCAAGCGTCCGGTATTCCCGGGTGATCAGCTTGTTCTTGATGTTGTTCTTATCCGTGAGGTTAGGGGCGTTGCCAAATTTAGCGGCACGGCTTCTGTAAACGGAGAGGTTGTATGCACAGCTGAACTTATGTGTGCAAAAAGAAAGGCCTGATAGGAAAGAAAGTTATGATAGACAGTACAGCAAAGATAGACAGTTCAGCTGTTGTACATGAGACGGCCATTATCGGTCGCAATGTGGTTGTTGGTCCGGGTGTTGAAGTCGGTCCGTACACTCTGATTGGTGATAATGTTGAAATAGGAGCCGGAACTAAAATTATGTCCCATGTTGTGCTGAAGGGCCCGACAAAAATGGGATGCCGCAATATTGTCTATCAGTTTGCTTCGATCGGAGAGGACTGCCAGGATAAAAAGTACGCCGGAGAGGAAACCAGTCTTGAAATCGGTGATGACAATGTATTTCGCGAACACTGTTCTGTTCATCGGGGAACTGTTCAGGATCAGGGTTTGACCAAAATCGGCTCACGCAATCTTTTCATGATCAATTCTCATGTAGCCCATGACTGTGTTATAGGCAATGACTGTATATTTGCAAATAATGCAACTCTTGCCGGACATGTTCATATTGGTAACTATGTAATATTCGGCGGACTGACTGCGATTCATCAGCACGGCCGTGTGGGTGATCATGCGTTTATAGCCGGATGTGCCGGTCTTAACAAAGACTGTCCTCCTTTTGTTATGGCTGCGGATCACTATGCCAAGCCGGTTGGTATTAATTCCGAAGGTCTCAAGCGCCGGGGCTTTTCATCTCAGCAGATTGAGAGCATCAGACATGCATACAAGATCCTGTATCGTCAGAATCTTTCTCTGGAGGATGCAAGAAAAGAGATTTCAAAGCTTGCTGAGCAGGAACCTTGTCTTCTGGTGATGGTGGATTTCCTTAATGCTACGCAGAGAGGAATAATCAGATAATATGTCCAAGCCACTGCTGATAGGCATTGTTGCCGGCGAGGTTTCCGGAGATAATCTGGGTGCCGGTCTTATTACCGAAATACGTCGCAGACTTCCTAATGTTTCCTTTGTCGGAATAGGCGGTCCGAGAATGAGAGCCGCCGGTCTTAATGTCTGGTATCCTGTTGATGAACTTTCTGTTATGGGACTGGAGGTTATCAGAAAATTAGGCAGAATTCTTAAACTCCGCAGAGAAATAATCAAAAATATGAAGGAGGAGCAGATAGATCTGTTTATTGGAATCGATGCTCCTGATTTCAATCTTTCGGTAGAAGAGAGTCTTCATGCCGCCGGAATCAAAACGGTTCATTATGTCAGTCCGTCGGTGTGGGCATGGCGTCAGAACAGAGTTTATAAAATCAAAAGGGCTGTGGATCATGTACTGTGTCTGCTTCCTTTTGAGAAGCGCTTCTATGATGAGTATGAGGTGCCGGCTACATTTGTAGGGCATACGATGGCGGATCTGATCCCGCTCGATACGGACAGAAACATGTCCCGCAGGATGCTTAATCTGAATGAAAAGAGTTTATATCTTGCAGTTCTGCCAGGCAGCCGCACCGGTGAGATCAGGGCTCTTTCCCCGGTTTTTCTCAAGGCATGTCAGATCTTGAAGAAGGATTTTATCAATTTAAAGCTGATTGTTCCCATGGTTAATTCTCAGCTGAAAGATATGTTCAGCGAGTATGTAAAAAAATACGGCGAAGGATTGGATATTACAACATTTGTGGGACATTCACGTGAAGTGATGTCTGCAGCCGATGCTGTTCTTCTTTCATCCGGAACAGCCACTCTTGAGGCCATGCTTATCGGCAGACCGATGGTTGTCGCCTATAAACTTTCAAAGATCGCTGAGATGATTGCCCGCCGCCTTATAAAGATTGACGTGGTGTCTCTTCCTAATCTGCTGATTGATCGAAAACCTGTGCCAGAACTTCTTCAGGATGACTGTACGCCGGAAAAACTGGCAGCGGCTGTCAGCAGGATCCTCAAGTCCGATAATCAGGAGCTGCTGGAGGATTTTAGAAAAGCTCACGTTCAGCTGATTAAAAATGCCGATGAGCTGGCTGCTGAAGTGTGTATCAGTGTTATCAACTCTGACGGTGCCTGAGAATATATTCTTCATGTATATATCATTTTTTTGATTGTGCATGCAGTTTTTTTTCTGAAGTACATGTGTTTTGCATGTATTTCGATTTTTTGACAGGAAGTCCCGTCCGGTGATCCGGCGGAGTCATTCCTGCTTAATTCTGATGTATCTCTAATCAACGGCCTTCTTTTGCCGCTGATTAGTCCCTGTCCCGGTTTTTAATAATGGATCCCGGGTGATCTTTTCAAATTTTACGGATGAAGCTATGAGTTTTGTATATCCTGTTGATCCCCGCTTGTCACTTGTATGCGGAGTGGATGAGGTCGGCCGCGGACCGCTGGTCGGTGATGTGGTGACGGCAGCGGTTATCCTGGATCCTGCACACAGAATAGAAAACCTGACTGATTCAAAAAAACTCTCGGCTAAAAAGCGCGAAGCTGTTTATGCAGAGATTGTTGCTCATGCAAAAGCCTGGGCTGTGGGTCGGGCGTCTCCTGCTGAAATTGACGAACTTAATATTCTTCATGCAACCATGCTTGCAATGAAAAGGGCTGTGGAGGCGCTTTCTTTAAAGCCTGACTATGTGCTTGTAGACGGCAACCGCGTTCCTGATTTATACTGTCCCGCTACGGCTGTTGTAAAAGGGGATCTTCTTGTTCCCGAGATCAGTGCAGCATCAATAATTGCCAAGGTTACACGCGACAGGGAGATGGATCTGCTGGCGGAAAAGTATCCGCAGTACGGATATGACAGGCATAAGGGATATCCGACAGCCGCTCATCTGGAGGCAATAAAGAAATACGGTATAAATGAACTTTACCGGAAGAGTTATGGTCCGGTTCGCAGTATTCTGACAGAAATGGAGAAGTTATGAGTGAAGAAAAAGGGATTGCAGAGAAAAAGAAGCTTAAGTTTGTTCATCTGAGAATCCATACGGATTTTTCTCTGGATGACGGTCTTCAGCATGTGGAGACATATTGTAAGTACGCGTCATTGAATCACTGGCCGGCTTTAGCCATAACTGATCGCATGAATGTTTGCGGTCTTGTGCGTCTTTATGCACAGGCATCTAACGGTAACAAGGAGAAGTTTCCGGGAGGTGTTAAACCTATTGCCGCGGTTGATGTAAATGTCAGTGATGAATATGCCGAGCATGAGGCAACTCTTCTGACGCTGTATGCCATGAATGAGAACGGATATCATAACATCTGCGAGATTATATCGAGGGGGCACCGCCGCGGCAAGCAGCCGTGCAACGGAACAGAAATGCCTACAATTGATCTGTCGTGGTTTACTGAACGAAACAGCCATGATACTTCGGCATATGCAGATGATATTATTGTTCTGTCCGGAGGAAGAGTCGGAGCTCTTGGAAAATATCTTCTTAAGGGCAGAGATGACATAGCAGAGGAACTTCTGGAATTTTACAAAAAATGGTTCCCGGATCGTTTTTATCTTGAACTTACCCGTACTGATCGGGAAAACGAGGAGCAGTACAATCGTCTGGCCGTAGATCTGGCGCAGAAGCATGATCTTCCGGTGGTAGCAACTAATGATGTTGTGTTCATGGAGGAGGAGGACTTTTTTTACCATGAGGTAAGAGTAGCCAGCCAGATGAAATTCACAATGGCAGATCCCCGCAGACCGAAGCTTTATTCAAAGGAACAGTATCTGAAGACACAGGAGCAGATGTGTCAGCTTTTCAGTGATATTCCGGAAGCTCTTGAAAATTCTGTGGAGATAGCCAAACGCTGCAATGTGTATATTCCTCTCGGCACGCCTCATCTTCCGCGTTTCCCTGTACCGAAGGATTTTGTGCCTACTGATGATATGCGTAAGCGTGTTCTTGGAATCTGGACAGAGTATGATGCCAAGGCTGCAAAAAAACAGAATCGCGAACTGGTGGATTTTACCAAGTTTTCAGAGGAAAAACTCGCAGAGCTTGAGGATAAAATGCGGCTGTGCTGCTATTTGATCTGGCAGTCTGAGACAGGTCTTGAGAAGCGTCTTGCCGTGCTGTTTCCTGATGAGGCAAAACGCAGTGATGAGCGTCCGAAGTATTATGAGCGCCTTTATATGGAACTCGGCGTTGTTATCGGAATGGATTTCCCGGGATATTTCCTTATAGTGATGGAGTTTATACAGTGGGCCAAGTCTCACGGTATTCCTATCGGTCCTGGAAGAGGCTCCGGTGCCGGCTCTCTTGTTGCCTACTCCATTAAGATTACTGATCTCAACCCTCTTGATTTTGCTCTTCTTTTTGAAAGATTTCTGAATCCTGAGCGAGTTTCCATGCCTGATTTTGATATAGACATCTGCAAGGATCGGCGCGGAGAGGTTATTCAGCATGTCGCGGATCTGTATGGTCATGATGCTGTGTCGCAGATTATTACCTTTGGAACAATGGCGGCCAAGGCTGCGATAAAGGATGTGGCAAGAACACTTAACATGTCGTACACCTTTGGCGATCAGCTGGCCAAACTTATCCCGGCCGCTCCCGGAACCAAGATAAATGATGCTTTTGATGTTGAAAAGAATACCAAGCATCCGGAGGATGTTGAGCTTCTTAAAAACCGTTATGAAAGCGAGCCCGAGGTAAAGGAGGTTATTGACATTGCCCGTAAGCTTGAGGGCGTTACCAAGAGTACCGGCAAGCATGCCGGAGGTGTGGTTATATCTCCTTCGACCATTGTCGATTATTCTCCAATCGCTCTTGATACGGATAACAACCCGGTAACCCAGTACGACAAGCACGACATTGAAGATGCCGGCCTTATCAAATTTGACTTTCTCGGACTTAAGACTATTACACTGATTAAGACTGCACTGGACAGAATCAATGAGCGCATGAAGCGTCAGGGCAGGGATCCGGTTGATATAGATACCATACCCCTTGATGACAAGCAGTGTTACGAGGTTCTCATGTCCTGTGAAACAACCGGAGTGTTCCAGCTTGAATCAAGAGGAATGCGGGATCTGATCTCAAAGCTCAAGCCGGACCGCTTTGACGATATGATTGCTCTTGTGGCGCTGTTCAGACCGGGACCTTTGGAATCCGGTATGGTTGATAACTATATCAACCGCAAGCACGGAAGAGAGGAGGTTTCTTATCCGATGCCCGAGTACCAGCACGAGTGTCTGAAGCCTATTCTTGAGTCAACCTACGGTGTGGTTGTATATCAGGAGCAGGTTATGCAGCTTGCTCAGGCTCTTTCCGGATATACGCTCGGCGAAGCGGATCTTCTCCGGCGCGCCATGGGTAAGAAGATCCAGGAGGAAATGATACGTAACCGCAATATCTTTGTGGAAGGTGCTGTTAAGCTCGGGCGGGACGCATCTATTGCCGGTAAGATTTATGATATTGTTGAAAAGTTTGCCGGCTACGGATTTAACAAATCCCACAGCGCCGCCTATGCACTGGTGGCATATCAGACATTATGGATGAAGGTTCATTATCCGGCTGACTATCTTGCCGCTCTGATGACCGGTGACAAGGACAGCAAGGATAAAATAGTTGCCTATGTTGCCGAACTGAGAAGACTCGGAATTAGGATCTGTCCTCCTGATGTTAATCTGTGTCAGTATGATTTTATTGCGAGTGATGATGGAGCCGTGATTTACGGTCTTTGCGGTATATCAGGAATCGGAGAGGGAGCGGTGGAAGAAATTGTCAGCCACCGCAAGGACGGACCGTATAAAGATATTTTTGATTTCTGCTGTCGTGTTGATTTGAAAAAATTCAGCAGAAACTCGCTTGAAACGCTTACCTGGGTCGGAGCTTTCGACAGTATTGGACCGCACAGAAATGCCATTCTGGAATCTCTTGATGTGGCTATAAAATATGCAAATGACAGGAATGCTGATGAAATGGAGGGGCAGTTCGATTTGTTCAGCACCGGTAAATCAGTTGATCCTTACCGTCCGACTTATGCTGATAAACCTGAACTACCTGATATTGCATGGCTGACCAAGGAAAAGCATTACCTCGGACTTTACCTGACCGGTCATCCGATTAACCAGTACCGCAGCGAAATATCCCACTACGGCGCAACCAAGATCAAGGATCTTACGCCGGTATCCGGACACACCGGCGGCAATGACAGTCAGGTGACGGTTATCGGTTATGCACATGAGGTCAGGTGGATTACCACTAAAAAGGGTACAAGAATGGCCACCATTCTTCTTGATGACGGAACTGGTGATATTACTGTGCTTGCTTTTGCCCGTACGGTCGAAAAATGTGAGGAGTACATCCAGCAGGATACCGTTTTGTTCATCAGGGGCTCTGTGAAACCGGATTACAGATCGGCCCAGGATGAAAATTCAGAGGATCTGCCGATAAATCTGATTGCAGATGATGTTATTTCCCTGACATCAGCCCGTAATGAAAATGCCGCGTGCATACTGGTTACCGTTAGAGAGGAACAGTGCAGCGATAAGTTTATATATCAGCTTATGGGTCTCCTGGAGCAGTACCGATCTGAAAACGAGCTTCCCGTAAAACTCTGCTACAAGACCGGCAAGGGCTGCATTGTGCTTGATCCTGACAAGGCATTTAGGGTAAGACCGAGTGACGAACTGCTTATTGATCTTCAGACACTTGTAGGAAAGGATCAGATAAGCGTTGAATTTTAAAGGAGTGAGAAGTGCCCGGTTTGAGAAAGACTTACACTGTTGCCTTGCTTATAATGTCTCTGATTCTTGTTACAAGAGTTCTTCATTATGCCATGGGACATTATGATAATAGGACAAACAGAAGGGAGGATGCGCTCAATGTTCTCGGACACGCTGTCGCCGGCAAGCTGAGCAAAATCAGTTACGGAGGCTCTAAGGTAAGGATAGTTTCCGCCGGAGCTGACGGAGAAAATGCGGTATATGCAAGGCTTAGGATTTATGCCGGCACAGATGCGATATTAAAGCTCAGAGGCAGTCAGCTGTCAGAATCCGAACTCAGAAACTCGGTATGCAGGGGTCGTGACAAACTGGCTCTGAAGTATGTGGATAAAATCAGAATTGAATATGAAAACAAAAACGGTGAGGAAGTTTTAAGATCGACATTTGACGGATGCTGAATGAAAAATATATGAACTGCTTTATCTCAGTTTTGTTGTAAATAAAGCAGGTTCATGGTATCCCAGCTGCTGTGATGTTTTATTTTGTGATCTTCTCTGTATGCTTAATCTTTTTAGGATGCATTGAGGGGTAATATGTAAAAAATAATTATGTTTTTTTGCTATAATACCGTAAATTTACGTATCGCTGTTACAGAAAGCGATGCTTAGTAGTGTAGTTTTTATTAGGATGAGTTATGGATTTAAATTTCTTGGATTTCGAACAGAAAATTGCTGAGCTGATTGCGCAGACCAATGAACTCAAAAGGGTAAGCGAGTCCAACGGCGGTGAAGTCGATCTGTCAAAAACCATAAGTTCTCTTGAGCATGCAACGGATAAGCTTACTAAGGAAGTATTTTCAAATCTGGGAGCATGGCAGATTTCCCGATTGTCGCGTCATCCTATGCGTCCGTATTCTCTGGATTATATAAGTCGTATATTTACTGAATTTGACGAACTCTGCGGAGATCGTAATTTCTCTGATGATCAGGCTATTGTTGGCGGTACTGCAAGAATTGACGGCAAACCATGTATGGTTATAGGCCATCAGAAGGGCAGGGATACCCAGGAAAAAATCAAACGCAACTTCGGAATGCCTCGCCCTGAGGGTTACCGCAAGGCTCTCCGCCTGATGCGTCTTGCTGAACGTTTTCATATGCCGATCTTTACATTTATTGATACCCCGGGTGCATATCCCGGAGTCGGAGCCGAAGAGCGCGGTCAGGCTGAGGCAATAGCTAAAAATCTGAAGATAATGAGTGCATTGAAAGTTCCTGTTGTCTGTACGGTTATCGGTGAAGGAGGATCCGGCGGAGCTCTCGCCATAGGCGTTGGTGACAGAGTGAATATGATGCAGTATTCCACATACTCGGTTATTTCTCCTGAAGGTTGTGCTTCCATTCTCTGGAAGAGTGCCGACAAGGCATCAACGGCGGCTGAAGCCATGAATATTACAGCTGACAAACTCCTTTCTCTTAAACTCATCGATAATGTGGTTGAGGAGCCTCTTGGAGGTGCTCACCGCGATTACGATAAAGCGGCGGAAAATCTTAAGGTACGCATCCTTGCCGATCTGGATGAATTGTCAGCTTTGTCTGCAGATGAACTGCTGGAGCATAGATTTAATCGTCTGATGTCCTACGGTTACTGCTGATAATCAATGAAACCTTCATCATGCACAGTCTCTCTTGAGCAGCGTTTCAGAGAGGCTTTTTTGTATCTTGATCCTGCTCCGCGCCATGGTGTTATTGCATTGTCCGGCGGTGCTGATTCTGTGGTTCTTGCCTGGCTTCTTACGCATTTAAAATCTCTCTTTTCTGATGACTTCATGCTCGAGGCTGTGTATGTTCATCACGGTATCAGTTCTCATGCCGATGAGTGGGCACAGTTCTGTTCATCATATGCCGCCTCTCTTGGCATACCTTTCACCTGTGAAAGGGTAAAACTTGATTATTCAAATGGAGACGGCGTGGAGGCAGCCGCACGCAGAGCAAGATATGAGGTTCTTGGCAGGCATATGAGAGGATCAGAATCTGTTCTTTTTACTGCTCATCATGCCAATGATCAGGCAGAAACATTTATGCTGGCGCTGAAAAGAGGTTCCGGACTTCCAGGACTTGCCTCCATGCAGACCGTAAGAGATTTTGCTGGAGGCAGACTTTTCCGTCCAATGCTTAAAATCAGCCGTTCTGACATAGAACAATTTGCCTTGGAGCATGATCTTTCGTATGTTACTGATGATTCCAATGCTGATGAGCATTATGATCGTAATTTTCTCCGCCACCGGATTATTCCTCTCCTTCAGGAGCGGTTTCCAGGTTTTCTTGATATGGTCGGATACAGTGCCGGTTATATAGCTGAAGCCGATATGATAGTATCCCAGGTGGCTGAATCTGATTTTTCCGCCTGTCGTCTCACTGATTCCTCACTCAGAATTTCAGAACTTTCAAGTCTTTCTGCTCCAAGGGCGGCAAATGTGCTGCGGTACCTGTGGCACAGGGTGACCGGATCATATCCGTCGCGCAGCCTTATAAAAAGTGTGCTGAATGAAATTATTCCCGCACGGTGCGACGCCAGTCCGTGTTTTGTCGAGGACGGTTATTCATGCAGAAGGTTCAGGGACGGTGTCTATGTCGTCAGGGAGCAGGAGCAGTCTTATAAAGGCCGGATCAGAGTTGAAACCGGATGCATTTTTGAATTAGGAGGGCATCACTGGATCCTGGAGCAGTCTTCTGGCTGCGGTTTTGCCGAACTGCCTGAATACCTGTCTTTTGATTATCCTTTCAGCACAGTTCTTCATCCTTATACAAGACAGCACAGCAGAAGTCTTAAGAAGATTTTTTCAGAACTCAACATACCTGTGTGGGAGAGAACAGGCATACCTCTTGTTGTTTCAAAGGACGCTGTGCTGGGAATATTTCCGGAACTTCCAAATCGATCGTGCTTTACAGGCGAGAACGGGTATATATTCAGACGTCTTGACTGAGACCAGCGATTTATCCGGCATATAACCAGACATCAGCAGTTATATTTTGTTTTAATTATCTGATCAACGGCTTCTTCTGATATTCTTACTCTGTCATCCGGTTCTACTGCTGCTAATTTTCAACTCTTAGAACTGCTATTTCGGTTTTGGCTTTAGACAGCAGAACCAAATCTGCAAAACTTTCACCGGATTCCATGTTTGATTTGTGATCCTTTATGATAGAGGCACTGTTTGTTAGAAGTCCGTTCATGAAGCAGGTTTTTACTGCACTATAAAAAAAAGAAAGTGCATCGGCATAACCAATGCACAAACAAAATCTCAATGAGCAAAATTTCCACTAACATATGTTTAGAGTGTGTTTTTTTCAAAAAGTTCCATAAAAAATATAATTTGATAAAAACTTATCCAACTTATGTTTTAATCACGCCTATCCGAGCCTGATAAGTCGGGCCATATAGAATCCGTCAAATCCCGTCTCAGACGGATAGACAGTCCGTTGCTCCTCCAGTTTGTATTCGTCAGGATGATTCTTCAAAAAGTTTCTTATCTGAAGCTCGTTTTCAACCGGCATTATGGAGCAGGTTGAATAGACCAGCTTCCCGCCGGTTTTTACCATCTTTGAATAATTTTCAAGTATTTCCGCCTGGGTGGCATACAGTGCATTCAGACGGGATGCTGTATCAGACCATTTTATATCAGGATTTCTTTTTAGTACGCCAAGGCCCGAGCATGGAACATCAAGCAGTACGCGATCTGCAGAGCCGTGCAGGCGTTTAATAACCTTGCTGGAGTCTATCAGCCTTGTTTCAATGTTGAATGCACCTCCTCTCTTGGCTCTCTGCTTAAGATTTTTCAGCTTCCATTCAGCAACATCCATGGCTATGATTGTGCCCTTTCCCTTTGTCAGAGCAGCAAGATGCATTGTTTTACCGCCGGCACCGCTGCATGCGTCGATTATTCTCATTCCGGGGTGAACATCAAGAAACGGTGCTATGAGCTGAGAACCTGCATCCTGTTGTTCAAAAAAACCGTTGGCAAAAGCATTCATTTTAAAAAGGGATGCGTCAGACAGTATTTCAAGTGCGGTTGGTACTCCTTCAACATCTCTGGTGTTGACATTTGAGCGCAGAAGCGTTCTGACAAGCTCTTCCTTTGTTGTTTTAAGAGTGTTTACTCTGATGAACCTTTTGGGTGCGTCTGCCAGTGCATGACGCTCTGCCGGCCATCTTTCTCCAAGTTCATAATCTCCGTGAACTTCAAGCCACTCGGGACAGCCGTCAAGCAGAGGCTTATTCTTTTTCAGATCCTTGTTTCTTACACGTACTTCATTGACATTCAAAGGAGGTGTTCTTGCACCTTCCGTCTGATGCAGATTGTTGATTATGTGCCATACATGTACCAGATTATCAATGTTGGTCGCCGATTCTGTCTGTTTTACCTTTATATCAAGAAGTTTGAGAAAATAATTCAGTCGACGCATGATGTCGCCTACGACCCTTGTTATAAGAGCCTGTTCCCTGTTGCAGACGTTTACCTTGTGAAAGAAAATTGAATATGATTCATCTATGCTTTTATCTTCATGAAGAATGGCATGGAGTACTGATGTTGCCAGTCGGAACTGGAAAGGTGTAAGAGTATTTATTTTCATATGAAAGCTTTGTCAGGATCAGAATGTAATTTCGTCAAGAGTTTTGGAAAAACTGGGCAGAAAAACATCTTCAAAATATTTTATTGCAGGTGATTTTGCTGCTCTTTCGTCAAGAGAGGCGCGAAGCCTTTCCGATGCTGCAGAGAATTCGGTATTGTTGGCTTTGATTTCTGTCATGCATTTTATATATGCACACATTGTATCAGCGTCCTTGACGATCCTCATAACGCGCTCATCGGCTCCGCTTCCTGTTATTATGCCTCTGAATGTATCTCTAAACTCCTCCGGCAGCATGGCGATAAGTTTTTCCTCTGCCATTATCTCGAGTTTTTTGTACTCTTTGGCAATGTCTCTGTTCTGATATTTGACCGGAGTCGGCAGATCACCGGTAAATACCTCCGGGGCGTCATGGTATAAGGCTACAACGGCAGCCGCTGAGGCATCAATGTCTGAACCGGTCAGTTTATTTTCTATGAGGGCCATCATGTGGGCAATCATGGCTACCTGGAGACTGTGCTCCGCTATATTTTCGGTGCTGACATTTCGCATCAGCGCCCACCTGCCAATCAGAGACATTCTGGCAAGCTGTGCAAAAAAATGGCTTTTTTCCTTATTCATATCTTTTATTGATGATAGGTTTTCAGAAAATGAGCAAATCTTGATGCCGCATCTTTAAGAATTTCCTCATTAGGAATAAACGTGACTCTGAAATGATCCGGTCTTGACCAGTTGAAACCGGTTCCCTGGACAATCAGGAGATGCTCCTGTCTGAGCAGATCGAGCACCATTTTCCCGTCATCCTTGATGTTGTACTTCTTTATGTCAATTTTCGGGAACATATAAAGAGCGGCCTTCGGCTTTACTGCAGTGATACCCGGTATTTGCGTGAAAAGATCATAAACGAGATCTCTCTGTCTTCTGAGTTTTCCTCCGGGAACTATCAGCTCATTGATTGACTGATATCCGCCGAGAGCTGTCGGAATTGCCATCTGGAATGGAACATTGGCACAAAGACGCATGGTGGCAAGCAGCTCCAGACCGCTGATGTATCCAGCCGCCTTGTTTTTCGGTCCGCTGACCACCATCCAGCCCTGTCTGAAACCGCAGGCACGGTATGCCTTGGACAGTCCGTTGAAGGTTATGGTTAGAACATCGTCGCTGAGTGTGCACAGACTGCGATGTGCTGTATCATCATAGAGAATCTTGTCATATATTTCATCTGCATAAATAATCAGATCATGCTGCCTTGCAACCTCTATGATTTCAAGAAGTATGTCGGTGCTGTACACGGCTCCTGTCGGATTGTTAGGATTGATGAGGATGATACCCCGGGTTCTTGATGTTATTTTCTTTTTGATGTCGGCAACATCAGGAAACCATCCCTGCTGCTCGTCACAGATATAGTGAACAGCCTTGCCTCCTGCAAGGTTTACTGCAGCAGTCCACAGCGGATAGTCCGGTGCCGGTACAAGCATTTCATCGCCGTTGTTGAGAAGTGCCTGCATTGACTGAACAATAAGTTCTGAACATCCGTTGCCGATAAAGACATCGTTGACATCCACATCCCGGAGTCCCTTCTGCTGATAGTGCTGAACAATAGCCTTGCGGGCGGTGAACAGTCCCTTTGAATCACAGTAACCCTGATTCTGCGGAAGATTGACGATAACATCCTTCACTATTTCTTCCGGAGCGTCAAAGCCGAAAGGCGCCAGGTTTCCGATATTAAGCTTAAGAATGCGGTGTCCTTCCTCTTCCAGTCTCCTGGCTTCCTGATGTACGCTTCCTCTTATGTCGTAGCATACATTGTCTAATTTATGAGCTTTATCTATAAACATTTTTTATAACCTTTCGTATGACCGTGTCTATGTAAAACGAGTCTGTGTCCTTTCCTTTGATTATATCACGTGAGCATTGCATATTTTCCGTCCGGTTGAACTTTTGCTGGTGAAACTGTATTGCATACCCTTTACCGCATTCCTGCTCTGAGCATTCCGGACAGAACTGCTTTACTGCCTGAAAACCGGAGTTTTCTCTTCTCTTAAGTATTCAAGAAGATTCCGCTCATATTCAAAATGAGGAAGAAGTTTATTTTCATCATTCATCAGTTTGTACTCCGCCGTGTCAGGAGAATAGTCATTGGTAAAAACAACAAAAGGTACGAGGTTGTTGTTTACCGTTTTTACATAGCCTGCGAGGTTTCGGACATGTCTGATGGTTCCTGTTTTTGCAATGATATTTCCTTTGAGAGGAGGCTTTATCACGCTGGCTCTTTTCAGCATTGTACCGCTTTCTCCTGAAACAGGAAGCAGATCGAGAATATGAAGTCTGCTGTCATTGTTTTTTATGTACTTCAATACCTGAAGCATGGTGCTGACTGTGATCAGATTGTATGATGACAGTCCGCTGCCGTCATATAGATCCGCACCTGCGAACTGTATACCGGCCTTTTCTTTCAGAATGCCTTTTACACCCTGCGCTGCGCTGTATATGGTAACCGGTTTTTTCAGATAGGATCTGGCAGCGGCTGCGGCAATTGCTTCAGCATAGAGGTTGTCGGAAAATTTGAGCATATGCTTTACCATGACCGGAAGTTCTGCCGAAACCGAGGTATCAAGAACAGTAAAACCATCGACCGGTCTGCTGGAGAAATCGATTTTTCCGGTATATGAAATGCCTACTTTTCTCATGGCAAGGCGGATAATATCCTTTGCCCAGAGTTTCGGATCCTGCACGGCAAATTTGAAATTCTGCAGATAAGTGCGTCTGCGGTTGAGTTCTTCATTAAAGCATCCTGTTACTCTGTACGTATTGTCGATAGACGGTTCAACAATAAGAGGACAGCTGCCGTCAGCTATATCCTGTTTCGGTTTCGGCTCGACGTCGAATGCTATTTTAACAGGCTGATACTCTGTCAGCATCGGCTGTGAGAAGGTCCTTGCCCCCCTGTTAAGATTTGCTTTTGTTATTACGCAGTTGTGATCAATTATTATTCCGCCGGCTGGTGCGGCAAAGCACAGAGTAAGATCCTCCCATGGCCATCCGGCTCCTCTGGTGTATCCCTTAAAAACGCTTGAATTTATAATGATGTCGCCCTTAATTTTTCTGACACCGCTATCTTTCAGATTCTGGAACATTTTTACCAGTTTTTCAGATGTGAATGTCGGATCTCCGGAAAATTCAATAATCAGATTACCGTCGATGATGCCGTTGCTTTGCTGCTTTCTTGCATTTTTGGCGTCTGTTCTGATACTGGTCTTGAATCTGTATCCGCTGCCTAGCTGAGTAAGTGCAGCTGCTGCTGTAAGAACCTTCATGGTGGATGCCGGCGACATCAGACGGTTTAGATTTCTGCCGCCATCCTGCTTTCCCGGAAGTGACCATGCGGAGCCTACAAGACTGCCGTTGGCTGTTCTGATAGGAGATGGTGCCGGAACTGTCTGTGTTTCTTTGATCTTTGTATTCTGATTTGATCGTGAATGGACCTGAACATTCTGATTTGATCGCGAATGGCCCCGAGCACTCTGATTTGTCCGTGAATGGACCTGAGTACTGTGCGGTTTTGCTGAAACACTGTGATTTCTGCTGACAGTCCGGGCATCAGTTATGCTGATACCGCTGGTTATCAGTCCTGCAATAATTGCGGTTACGGTTAATATTTTACGGTATGAATTCATGATTTTCTGTTAATTTAACTTTTGGAACTTATCTAAATCTGTCACATTCCAGGTAAAGACCGGGGATATGCAACCTGCCGCTAATCTGATCATTTCTGTTAGGTCGTACTGCAGGGCTAAGCAGTCACCCGTCTCTGATTTTGAAGCTATGGCTGCTGATACAGCGGCATGAACTCTTAATCACAGGAACTCTTGACTCATCTATCGTGACAGCGGATTTGAACTTTGCCGGTTTTTCATTCCTGCCTGAGACACTGTCCTGACGTACGTTTTTACTGCTTATGCTGATGATGCTTTCTGCTCCACGAATACTCTGTATTGTCAGAGCTGACGGCAGATTATTCTTTGCATCGGTCGATGTGTGCTTACTGCCGGATGAACCCTTTACGGCATTAGAAACCATGCTGTTTACAGTATTGATATACTTGTTCACAGCATCGACAGTAGGATTTTTATGATCACCTGTCATATGAATTTTTATTGTTTCCGATAGCCGCATAATTGATGCCTGCACGCTTTCTGATTTTCTGTTTATTGTTTATTTGTCAGCCGGTGTGTGCCGCTTTCTGTACTGACAAAAAAACTGTTTGTCCAAAGAATCGGCAGCGTTGTTTAAACCGGGAAAATTATGTCTCGGATTTTTGAAAACAAATCTTACATGCTCAACTGTTCTTTGTGTTCTGAGCTGTGGTCTGCATGCACATATTCAGGCATGATTATCTTTTCGCAAAATATTTGCCTTATAGCCTCACTGTTTTAGGCGGTATCCGGTATTTATTTTGCGGAATTGAAATTCAGCGGCTGAACCGCTGTTTAATCCGAGCTGTCAGTTCAGACACGTAGCATAGTTTCATCAGCACCCAGAAGTATGAAAGCTTCGCCAATGCCAGACAGTATAATACCACACACTAGAATATCTGAAAAATACAGCAGGTACGGGAGACTGCAATTCTGCCGTACTGCCGGGGCAGGATGAATCTGGATTATACAAAAGGTAGGTAGAAACGACACCCGCATCAGCCGACTTCTGCGTTTTTATTCGCGTCAAAGCATAAATCTATTCTGATGCGGTATTTTTGACTGATTCTAACAGTATGGTTCAAAATCAGAATTTGAACTTTTCAACCATTTTCTTCTGCTCGGTTGCAAGATTGTCAAGAACAAGGCATGAGTTCTTTGCTTTTTCTATTTCTCCTGCATTTATATCCGAGAGTTCTGAAATGCGGTTGACGTTATTGGCAACCTCATTAGACGTGCAGCGCTGCTCTTCAGCTGCACTGGCTATCTGGTGTGCCATGTCGTTAATTGTTGTTAAAATCGCTTTTATCTCTTCTATGGACGAATTTGCAGCCGATGTCTGCATGACTGAGTGCTCCATTTCTGTTTCGCAGTCGTGAATGGTTGATACGCAGCGGGAAACGGTCGTCTGCAGTGTTTCGATAAGTTTTTGCACCTCGTCCGTGGAAACAGCTGTTTTCTGAGCAAGATTCCTAACCTCGTCTGCCACAACGGCAAAACCGCGCCCGTGTTCACCGGCACGTGCAGATTCTATGGCCGCGTTAAGAGCCAGAAGGTTCGTCTGTTCCGCAATATCCTTGATTACTCCTACTATGGATCCGATGTCATCACTCATATCGCTTACCTGCTTGACGGCATCAGACGTTCTCTTGAGTTTATCCGAGAGATTGTGATTTGTTGTTATATTTTCACTCATGGTCCTGCGACCTGATTCAGCTGCATCATTTACCTCGATTATTCGATGCAGGGAGTTTTCTGCAGATTCAGCAACATTGTCAGCAGAAGCTCTCATCATATTGATGGAATTTACGATTTGAGTTGTTTCATTCTTCTGTATCTGAATTTTTTCCGCAGTACTGCTCATGGATTCGCTGTTTGAATGTGCGTTCTCCTGAAGGGTAATGGCTGATTTACTGATATTGCTTACTGTATTTCCAAAATTTTCTATCAGAGTGTTCATTTTTTGTGCGAGATAGCCGAATTCGCTTTTTGAACGGAATTTGACCGGCACAGTCATATCACCCTCGGCAAGTGCGTTGATGGAGGTTACAATGCGTGTAAGCGGAATATTGATTACTCGGCCGACTACATAAGCAACCATTACGGCAACGAGAACACCGAAAACAATTACAACTATCAGTTTTATATAACTTGCCGTTATTATCTTATACGCACCGTTTACAGCAGCATTCATCTGCATGTTACTTTTCGATGACAGGGCGGCAATTGTTTCACTCAGAGCCATCAGCTCCTCATTTGCTTTCAGAGTCTTGTTCTTTAACGCTGTCTTCTGCCGGACAAGTTTCAGATGTTCCACCAGAACGCCTGAATCATCGGCCACGCTTACGGCGAAGTTTTTGTAGTATCTGCCGAGATCGTTTTCAAATGTGGAAAGATTTCTCTTTATTTCATCGATTTTATCCATGTATATTTTTACGGTATTTTTGTTTTTCTTTACCGTTTCTTCTATCTGAGCAAGATTTTCACTGCTCAGAGCTGAATCAGTGCTTGTTACCAGCATTCCTTTGAACGGCTCCGGAGCAAGCATCAGCTGATGCACATAGTCATCCTCTTCCTTCATTATTGCCTTAACGTTGTTGTATTCTTCCGAATACAGCGTAACAAGAGCTCTGAAAGAACTTATCTCCTTGTTCAGTTTTTTCTGCTGTTGAACCTGATCCAGGTAGTCCCTGGCAATCGTGCCTGTATATGATTCGTATTTTGCAAGATGCTCCTTGAGTGATGCCAGAAGTTCTGTGAATTTCTCTTCGTTCTCAATCAGAGGAATGAATTCATCAACTGACTGCTTGAACAGGGAGTTTTGCATCTTGTATATATCTGTAAGTTTTTCTATTTCTTCTGGATTTTTGGATGTCAGAATCTCAACAAGCGCTTTGTGAGATACGTTGATGTCCTTTTCAAGCTTTCCTGCTTTGATTACAAGAGGTGTGGTTGTTTGCGTCACCTCATTAAATGCTTCATTCAGATTGCTGAAGGCGTTGAAGCTTGAAATACCGGATATGAGCAGCATGACCATAAGAATGCCGAATCCGTAGTAGACAAGCTTTACTACAGGAATGTTTTTGAAGATTGTTGTTATTCTGAGCCGGGATTTCTTTTTGACCGGGGCTTCTTCCTTCTTTTCAGCAGCATCTTTTTTATTAGACTGAGCTTCTTTTTTGCGGTTATCTTTTACGTTATTCGTGACAGCTTCGTGTTTGGATGTTTTTTCTGCGGTGTCTTTATTCCTTTCTGTCCTGTTCAGAATTCCTCGGACAGACTGATCCTTCTTTAAGCTGCTGTCGAGACTAGGTTCCTTAGATGACTTCTCACCTGACGCTGTGCTTTCAACTTTTTTGTCAGACGGCATGGAATCATTCTGGTTTTCGTTTTTTTTATCTGATTCCTTGTTTGTGTTGTGCTTTTGTAATTCGCTAATACCGGTAATGATGCCGGTTCCTCCTGTTTTGGAATCAGCGGAGTCTGCCCTGGTGATTTTGGCATCGTTCTTCCTGCCCTTTTCAGCATCGGTATTCTGCTTTGCCTTGTTTTTCAGTCCAAGTCTTTGGGCTATTTGGACACCGTTCTTTCGGAATCCAAAGCTCATTGCTGATTTGTGCTGGCTTTTGAATCTGTTTTCCATAGTTCGACTCTTATAACATGAGTTCCTTACATTTTAATTGTTTTTTGCAGACAAATAATTGATCACTGTTTGATATTTATGCCGGCAGTGTTCTTTGATGCAAATTTAATGCATTTATCTCAAAGTAAGTCTTTTGTGACGAATTTCTCAGTTTGATTCTTTTGCTGTATAATTGACAGCGTTTAAGTCGTCCTGAAGTTTTGATAAACTTTCGTTGCCGGCAGGTGCTTGTTAAATTCCCGTGGAGATCAAGATGGCTGAAGAAACCATTTTTAGCAAAATTATTCGTCATGAAATACCGTCTGATATTGTATATCAGGATGATATGGTAACCGCATTCAGAGATATAAGTCCTAAAGCCAAGGTTCATATTCTCATCATTCCCAACAAGGTTATCCCGTCAGTTAATGAAATCGAAGAAGAAGACGAGAAGGTTATCGGGCATCTTTTTACGGTAGCCCGCAAGGTGGCTCAGATGGAGGGGATAGCACAGGATGGTTATCGTCTGATATTCAACTGCGGAAAAAACGGCGGTCAGGAGGTTCCTCATCTGCATATGCATCTTTTAGGCGGTGAGCAGCTCAGAGGTTTTGGATTCTGAGAGCTTGTGTGGTAGTTGTTGTATGAGAAGTTTATTTTGTCTATTGTTGGTTGCAGCGGTATCATTGTCAGGGTGTTCAATGCTCAGATATCAGTACAGTGATCGCGGTCGTATAGAAGCTGACAGAGCCTCATCTTCGTCTGTTGAAACGGCATCGGGAGCCAGGGTGGAGATTGTTGATTCCAGCACGGTAATGACTATTGACGGATCCGATGACAGCAAGCCTCTGATTACCGAGGACAGTCAGTTGGTTGCCGCTGCGGACTTACCTTCACAGGATTCATCTTCGGTTCAGGGCAGTGTGCCTTTGAAGTCAGATAGACAGGAAGAAGTAGCTGCTCCGGTTTCTGTTTCATCGTCAGCGGCATCATCAGTTGATCGCAATGTGATTGCTACATCCAATTCTATGATAGCCAAGTCCTACGGATCCATTCCTAACGGTTCTTTGATATATGTTGAAAAGGTTGTGTGCGATCCTCCTCTGGTGTACAAGACTGATGCTTTGACTACATCCGTGGAGAACAGTTATGCCGGATCCGGCAAATTCAAGTTGGCTTCAGCTGAAAGTGTTAAACGCCTTCGCTCCAATTTTGAATACCAAAGTGTTGCCAATAACGGCGATTGGGGAAATCTGGCAAATCTGGCGCGAAGTGAAAAATATGATTACGTATTTTACGGTGCCATAGGTGAACAGAGCGGGAAGAAGCTTTTAACATACTATCTTATCAAAGTTTCTACCGGTGAAATTGTCTGGGAGAATACCAGTAGCGTAAGTTAATGCTTCTGCATGGAAAAAAAAACAGTATATCAGGACTCGTTGTTGAAGATTTGCAGCCGGGTTCTGATTTTTTTTGCTCTCTGCAAATTCGAGTTGTAAATATCTGATTCGATAGTCAACCTAATATGCACCCGTATGCATACTAATTTTCTAATTTAAAAAAAGATAGAAACCTTTGCTGCATAAGGGTTCCCGCCTTAAATTTTTTCAATTTGCAGCGGAACACAGGCCATGTATTCGAAAAAATGCTCTGATGATTTGATTATCCCAGGGAGTGTGAGTAATCCATGATGTCCTTACCGTTGTTAACCATCTGTTTCCTTCAGATCACGGGAGGCTTGCTCACAGCATACATTTCTTTTATGTGCGTGATAAACTTTGTTGCCAATGCGTTTGGATGTCTATCATTATCCCAGGAGAGTAGATATTCTACATTTATTGCAGGAACTATTTTTTTTATTGTAACATTTGTGCTCGACGAGATATTCTTAGCTACGGATGCTGGGAAAATGGCAATTCCAAGATCTCTGTTTACAAGTTTGGCGGCATTGGAGGAGTGAGCTGTTTTAACTATAAAATGAGGTTCCTTTTTAAAATTTTTAAACCAGCTTCTTATTTCATCTTCACGCGATCGTCTTGAAGAAATTATCAGATCATTATCTATAAGTTCCTCCAGCGTAATGTATTGTTTTTTTGATTTGCCAAGGGGATTGTTTGCAGGAATAATTGCTACCCAGTTTTCAGAAAATACCTTAAAGCCATCCAGCAGATCAGAGTTGGTCGGAGTCATTGTAATTGCAAGATCTATAAGACCTGATTTCAGACGATCCGTCAAATCATCAACATTTCCGCACCATAAGTTGTACGTTACATTGGGATAGAGTTTTTTAAATGATTCTATCCATTCTGCCACGAGCGTCGGACCATTGCTGTCAACATGACCGATGTAGAGCGTGCCGCTGATGCCGTTTTGCATTTCAGATATTTCTGTTTTAGTCATATCAACCAGGGTTAAGAGCTGTTCTCCTCTTCTCTTAAAGGCTAAACCTTCAGCAGTCAACGTCAGATGTCGCTTCCCTCTTATAAACAGACTGCATCCAAGTTCATCTTCAAGTTCCATAAGAGCTCTGCTCAGCGGCGGCTGTGACAAATGCAGTTTTTCCGCTGCTCTGGTGATGTTAAGTTCTTCGGCTGCAGTCATAAAATAACGAATTTGTCTTAAATCCATAAATATCTCCTCTTCGGTTTTTATTATACCTTAAAAGTATCGTTATGTTGTTGTTATAGTATTTTATTTGTTTTTAACAGAGATCTATAATTTTTGCGAATTTTAGGAATATGAACACGGTTGTTAAAGAATATCACGAGCAGTTAATAAATATCGTGGCATTGAATATAGCGTTCAAAAAAAGATGAACATAAATTAAGTTTTACGATATTTATTTGCTTCTTTGTTCATATGACGGTGCGGATGGATGACAGAGTGTCTGTATAACCGAGTATTGCTCATCAATACCGGCAAGTATGGATGAACAAAAAAACAGTGCATGAAGGACAGAGTAGTGTGAGTACAGGTTCATCATGCTTCTGATGATTTCAGCCGGGATTACTGAGCTGCCCTGACTGCCGTAACAGGGAAGAGTTTTTACGGCGAAATATGCGGATAACAATAAACTGAACCGGTCCAGGTATGCATATAAGTCCGGGAAATACATACTTTATCGAATGATTTAATTTTAAGTTTGCTCTTACATGTGCAATGGAGTTTTACAACATGTCTGTATACGAACAAGATTATTACGAAGCCAAGCATGAAGCATTAGCAACTGAGCACGATGCATGTGGTATTGGAATGGTTGTCAACATGGATGGCAGGAGAGAGTACCGAACTCTTGATGATGCGCTGTCTATTGTGGAAAAGCTTGAGCATAGAGCCGGTAAGGATGCTGCCGGAGAGGTTGGTGACGGAGTTGGTATTTTATTGCAGGTGTCCCACGGTTTCTTCAAAAAAGCCGCCGCCGATTCTGGAATCAGTTTAGGAGATGCCGGAGATTACGGCGTAGGAATGTTTTTCCTTCCCCAGGATTTGAGAAAAAGGACATTCGCAAAGAGACTTTTTCAGGTAAATTGTGAAAAAAACGGACTGAAAATTCTGGGCTGGAGAGATGTGCCGACAAATCCGGCAATTCTTGGTAAAAAGGCTCTGGACTGCATGCCGTATATTGCACAGTGTTTCATTGAAAGACCTGCGGATTGTTCAAAAGGCATTGATTTTGATCGTAAGCTTTACGTATGCAGACGTGAATTTGAACAAAGTGCAGATGACACATACATCAATTCACTGTCCTCCAGAACAATAGTCTACAAGGGCATGTTTTTGGTAGGTCAGCTGCGCCGTTTCTATACTGATTTGCAAAGCAGAGATTATGAAACGTCCATTGCCATGGTGCATTCCCGCTTTTCTACCAATACAACTCCATCATGGGAAAGAGCTCATCCGTACCGTCTTATAGCTCATAACGGAGAGATAAATACGATACGCGGAAATCATGATCGCATGCTTGCGCGTGAGGAAACTCTTCACACTCCATGGCTGGATGAATATGCTGACAAGACATTTCCTGTAATCCACGCTTCTGGTTCAGATTCAGCCATGCTGGATAATACACTTGAATTTTTTATGATGAACGGTGTACCTCTCCCTTTGGCGGTTATGATGATGATCCCCGAGCCATGGAAGAATGATACCTACATGGAGCAGGAGAAAAAGGATTTTTATCACTACTATGCAACCATGATGGAACCTTGGGACGGACCTGCGGCTATTTTATTTACCGACGGTGAAATTGCAGGTGCCACACTGGATCGCAACGGCCTGCGCCCTTCAAGATATTACATTACTGACGATAACCGCCTGATTTTATCCTCTGAGGTCGGTGTGCTTGATATAGATCCATCGCATATTGTCAAGAAATCACGTTTGCAGCCGGGTAAAATTCTGCTGATTGATACCAGCAAAGGCCGTCTGATTTTAGACGAAGAATGTAAAGAGTTATATTCTAAAAAATATCCGTACGGTGAATGGCTTTCTTTAAATCTGCTTCAATTATCTGAACTTAAAATCCCGAATAAAAAGATTCCGACCCACAGTCAGGAAATGAGGGATCGTTTATACAGAGTATTCGGTTATACGTATGAAGATGTAAAAGAACAGATCCTGCCGATGGCCTCTAATGCGACTGAAGCTACAGCTTCTATGGGACATGATATTCCTTTGGCGGTATTATCTGAAAAACATCAGCTGCTGTTTTCATACTTCAAGCAGCTGTTTGCCCAGGTTACCAATCCGCCGATTGATTCAATCCGTGAAGAATTGGTCACCGACACATCAGTTTATGTTGGTTCGGACGGAAATCTTCTGGAACCGTGCGGTGAAAATTGCAGGGTTCTGCAAATCAACAATCCTATTCTGACAGGCGTTGATTTACTTAAAATCAAATCTCTGGATCAGGAAGGCTTTAAGAGCGGCGTCGTATCCATTCTCTACTATAAGAACACTTCTTTGGAAAAGGCTATTTCTCAGCTTATTGTTAATGTTGATCGTCTGTGCAGCAAGGGCGTTAATATCGTGATCCTTTCTGACAGAGGAGTTGATGAAAACCATGTTCCTATTCCGTCGCTGCTTGCCGTTTCCGCTACAGAGCAGCATCTGGTAGAAACCAAGAAGCGGACAGCAGTCTCTATAGTTTTAGAAAGCGGTGAACCTAGAGATGTTCATCAGATGGCAACTCTGCTTGGTTTTGGCGCAAGAGCCATAAATCCTTATCTTGCCCATGAATGCATAGCAGAACTTATAGACAAGGCAATTTTAGACAAGGATTATCACACCGCTATTGCGGATTACAACTCCGCGGTGCTGCACGGCATTGTCAAGACCGCCGCCAAGATGGGTATTTCAACATTACAGTCATACCAGTCAGCCAAGATTTTTGAGGCAGTGGGAATTTCAAAGAACGTTATTGACAAATACTTTACGGGCATAACAAGCAGAGTGGGCGGAATAGATCTGGATGAAATTTCCGAGGGCATTCTTTTCCGTCATGATCGTGCTTTTGATCCTATGGGTCTTGCAGTCGACACCAGTCTTGACAGTACTGGATTCCATGGTCTCAGAAGCGGAGTTGATAAGGAGGATCATCTCTATAACCCTCAAACAATTATTGCGCTGCAGAGTGCAGTCAGGGCTGGAAGCTATGAGATGTTCAAAAATTATTCAGCCATTGTGGACAATGAAAAGCCTCATACCCTGAGAGGATTAATAGATTTTGTCAAGGTTGATAATCCTATCCCTCTCGAAGAGGTTGAACCGGTTTCCGAGATTGTCAAACGCTTTAAGACGGGTGCCATGTCGTATGGTTCAATCTCCAAGGAGGCTCATGAAACTCTGGCTGTTGCCATGAACCGTCTGGGCGGTAAATCAAATACTGGTGAAGGCGGTGAGGATCCTGCCCGTTTCGGAACCGAAAAGAACAGCAAGATTAAGCAGGTGGCATCCGGCAGATTCGGAGTAACAAGCGAATACTTAAATAATGCTGAAGAAATCCAGATCAAAATGGCTCAGGGAGCAAAACCAGGAGAGGGCGGTCATCTTCCAGGAAAGAAAGTCTATCCGTGGATTGCTGAAAGACGATATTCAACTCCAGGTGTTTCATTGATATCTCCTCCTCCTCATCATGACATTTATTCAATTGAGGATTTGGCTCAGTTGATTTATGACCTGAAGAATGCCAATAGAAAAGCAAGAATTTCGGTCAAGCTGGTATCGGAATCCGGCGTGGGAACTATTGCCTGCGGAGTTGCAAAAGCCGGTGCACAGGTAATTTTAATATCAGGCTACGATGGAGGTACCGGTGCCGCTCCGGCAAGTTCGATTCATAATGCAGGACTGCCGTGGGAATTAGGACTGGTTGAAGCTCATCATTCTCTTATAGAAAACGGCCTCAGAGGCAGGGTTGTTATTGAGGCGGACGGCAAGCTTATGAGCGGCAGAGATGTGGCAATAGCTGCACTTTTGGGTGCTGAAGAGTTTGGATTTGCCACTGCTCCTTTAGTGTCCATGGGCTGCATGATGATGAGAGTCTGCAATAAAGACACATGTCCTGTCGGTATAGCCTGCCAGAATGAAACTCTTAGAAAGCGCTTCAGCGGCAAGCCTGAGCATGTAATGAACTTTATGCTTTTCATTGCCGAGGAGCTGCGCGAAATCATGGCTTCACTTGGAATCAGAACAGTGGAGGAAATGGTGGGAAGAAGTGATTTGCTCAAGGTTAAAGAGAAGCAGATCACAAAGCGTGCAGAGATGGTAAATATGAATCTTATTTTAGATCAGTCCTTTGCCCATGCAGAAGAAAGCCATTTCATAGCAGAAGAAGCCTATGATTTTAAACTTGAAAATACCATCGACGAGAGTCTCTTCCTGCCAAAATTCAATAAATGGAACGGTAAGGGCAAATTGACTTTAGATGATGTGCAGATTTCAAGCACAAACCGAAGTGTGGGAACCATACTGGGCTCCTGCATAACTGAAAAATACGGATCGTCACTTGATGACGACAGTGTTCAAATCTCTTTAAACGGAGGCGGCGGCCAGAGCTTTGGAGCATTCATACCAAAGGGTCTTACTTTAAAACTCACCGGAGATGCAAATGACGGTTTCGGTAAGGGACTCTCGGGAGGAAAGCTGGTTGTAATTCCTTCCGGAAATGCATCATATGAAGCTTCAGAGAATGTAATTATCGGAAATGTCGCCCTGTACGGTGCAACATCGGGATCTGCCTATATCAACGGTATTGCAGGTGAAAGGTTTATGGTAAGAAATTCAGGAGCAACGGCTGTATGCGAAGGCTGCGGAGATCACGGACTTGAGTATATGACCGGCGGAAGAGCAGTGATCCTGGGTGAAGTCGGTAAAAATTTTGCCGCAGGCATGAGCGGAGGAATTGCCTACGTTCTGGATCAGAATCACAGTCTCTACATGAGAACCAACAAATCTTTAATTGAGATGACAGAGCTGAAGGATCCTGACAGAAAGGAGCTCAAAGAGATTCTGACGGATTATGAAAAGAGTACTAAGTCCAAAAGAGCGGCGGAGATTTTAAGTGATTTTGAATCCTGGGTTCCCCTGTTTAAAAAGATTATTCCTCTTGATTATAAGAACATGCTTACTTTAATCGGCAAGTATGAAGAGCAGGGAATACGTCATGATCAGGCGGTTTATGAAGCTTTTAAGGATGTGGCATCAGGATCCTCGGACGCTGCAATTCGACAGTTAAAGAATGCATAGGTAAGGAATACGGAAAGGTAAAAGTATATGGGTAAGGCTACAGGTTTTCTCGAATTTGATCGTTGCGAGGATGCATGGATCCCAGCAAAAGACAGAATTAAGAATTTTAACGAGTTTCATGTACATCTGAACGAAGAATCCAGAAAGTGTCAGGCCGGCAGGTGTATGGCATGCGGCGTACCGATGTGCCAGTCAGCTCTGCGCCTGAAGGGAATGGTAACAGGATGTCCGCTTCACAACCTTGTACCTGAATGGAATGACGAGATATACAGCGGACATTATGAACATGCACTGTCCAGACTTTTAAAGACCAGTAATTTTCCGGAATTTACCGGCCGCGTCTGTCCGGCACTTTGTGAAAAGGCCTGTATCAACGGTATGCATGGAGCTCCTGTCACGATACATGACAATGAACTGTTCCTGATCGAAAAGGGGTTTGCGGAAGGATGGATAAAACCGCGCATACCGTCTCTCAGAAGCGGCAAGAAGGTTGCTGTCGTCGGTTCCGGTCCTGCCGGACTTGCTGTAGCCGATCAGCTTAACCGCCGCGGTCACAGTGTTACGGTATTTGAAAGAGAAGCTCAGATTGGAGGTCTTTTAATGTACGGCATTCCAAACATGAAGCTTGACAAGAAGGTGATAGAGCGCCGCCGCAGACTCATGGAGGCCGAGGGTGTGATATTTAAGACCAACTGCGATATCGGCAGAGATGTTTCCTTTGCAGATTTACAGGAAAGGTATGATGCGGTTGCTCTTTGCTGCGGCGCCAAGAAGCCTAGAGATTTGAATCTTGCAAACCGTGACAGCTGCCGTGATATCCATTTTGCAGTCGATTTTCTCAAATCCGCCACATGTGATCTGATGAACGGTGTTGAGCAGTGGTCAATAAGTGCCAAGGATTTGAATGTGGTGATTGTCGGAGGCGGTGATACAGGTAATGACTGCCTTGGAACATGCATCAGACAGGGTGCCAAGAGCGTTGTCCAGCTTGAAATGATGCCAAAACCGCCGGTTGAAAGAGCTGCAGACAATCCATGGCCTGAGTGGCCGAAGGTCCTCAAGACTGATTATGGTCAGCAGGAGGCGATAGAGGTATTTGGATCTGATCCGCGTGTTTATGAAACAACAGTAAAGGAACTTGTACTTGATTCGGGAAGACTGAAGGCTGTTAAAACGGTTCGGGTTAAGTTTGAAAATCATAATTTGGTTGAAGTTGAGGATACTGTAGAGCAAATCCCGTGTGATCTGTTAATTATCGCGGCAGGTTTTTTAGGCTGTGAGGATTACATTATCAGCGACAGCAGGGTTCAGTTTACCAAGCGAAACACTGTTGATACAGCTGAGGGCTCATATGAAACTTCAAAACCGGGAGTATTTACGGCTGGTGATATGCACCGAGGACAATCACTTGTTGTGTGGGCTATAGCAGAAGGCCGTCACTGCGCAGCTCAGATTGATGAGTATTTAATGGGGTATACCTCATTAACATAAATAATTTTTAGATGATTTAGTTATAAATTCTTGAAAGTCAACATTAAGGGGTCAATTATGACAAAATGCACTGTTCCCGAATATTTCGGCTGTATGGTATTTGATGATCGGATTATGCGATCTGTTTTATCCAGTGAAGTTTATTCATCACTGAGAAAAACTATAGAAGTAGGCGCAAAATTAGAGGTTGGTTTGGCCGATTCTGTTGCAAAGGCAATGCGCGACTGGGCTATAGAAAAAGGTGCAACCCACTTTACACACTGGTTTCAGCCTCTTACTGGCGTGACAGCTGAAAAACATGATTCATTTATTGAACCGTCTCCGGATGGCGGTGTGATTATGGAATTTTCGGGAAAGGAATTAATCCAGGGTGAACCTGACGCCTCATCTTTTCCAACCGGCGGAATAAGAGCGACATTTGAGGCCAGAGGCTACACCACATGGGATCCTACCTCTTATGCATTCATTAAGGATCACACTCTTTGCATTCCTACTGCGTTTTGCTCCTACGGAGGCGAGGCTTTAGATAAAAAGACTCCTCTTCTGCGCTCAATGGAGGCGCTTAACCGCCAGGCTTTACGAGTTTTAAGATTATTCGGCAATGATCAGGTTAAGCATGTTCACACCTCGGTCGGTCCCGAGCAGGAATATTTCCTCATTTCAAAGGAAATGTACGATAAGAGACCTGACCTGAAGTATACGGGAAGAACTCTTTTTGGAGCAAAACCGCCAAAGGGTCAGGAGATGGATGATCATTACTTCGGCGTAATCAAGCCGAAGGTAAAGGAGTTTATGACTGAGCTTAATGAAGAGCTCTGGAAACTCGGAATACTGGCGAAAACCGAACATAACGAGGTGTCTCCTGCGCAGCACGAGCTTGCTCCGATATATTCAACCACCAATCTTGCTTCCGATCAGAATCAGCTGATGATGGAGATTATGCAGAAGGTTGCCGCCCGTCATGGTCTGGTATGTCTGCTGCATGAAAAGCCGTTTGCAGGTGTAAACGGAAGCGGCAAGCATAACAACTGGTCTATCTCTACTGATACCGGTTTTAATCTGCTGTCACCTGGTGATACCCCGGCTGAAAACGCGCAGTTTCTGCTGTTCCTCTGTGCTGTAATCAAGGCGGTTGACGATTATCAGGATCTGCTCAGACTTTCTGTTGCTACCGCGGGTAATGATCACAGACTGGGAGCAAACGAGGCACCGCCTGCAATTATTTCAATTTTCCTTGGTGATGAGCTTACAGGCATTCTTGAAGCCATTGAGTCTGATACTCCGTATCACGACAAGGAGAAGAAGCTTATCAAGCTTGGAGTTGATGTGCTGCCAAGATTTGCCCGTGATACAACTGACAGAAACCGCACCTCGCCGTTTGCGTTTACCGGCAACAAGTTCGAATTCAGAAGCCTGGGTTCTTCAAACAGCATTGCCTGTGCGAACATGATGCTCAACAGCGCCGTGGCTGAATCTCTCAGAATATATGCTGACAGGCTGGAAAAAGCTGAAGATTTTGAAAAGGCTCTTCATGAGATGATTAAAAAGACCATTCATGATCATAAGAGAATCATATTCAACGGCAACGGCTATGACGCAGCATGGGTCAAGGAGGCAACTGAAGTAAGAAAGCTTTTGAATTATCCGACAACTCCTGATTGCATGCCTCATCTGCTGGATGAGAAGAATGTGAAGATGCTTACGTCGCACAATGTGTTCAACGAAGCAGAACTTCATTCAAGATGCGAGATTATGCTGGATAACTACTGCAAGCAGGTCTGGATTGAAGTAAATACGGAGCTGTTAATGGCTCGCCGTATGATTCTGCCGGCAATTATGGACTATGCGGACAAACTTTCAGGAGCTGTTGCGAAAAAACGGGCTGTCAATGGAACCCTGAAGTGCAACTATGAAACATCTATTGTAGAGATACTTTCTTCTCTTGCCGATCAGATTTATCAAAAGGCGGAGGAGCTGGAGCAAACCGCTGAAAAAATTAACGGCACTGAAGACATCATTACAGAAAGCCAGCGGATCCGTGATGAAATTCTTCCTAGAATGCAGGATCTACGCAGTTTGGCAGATAAGGCTGAGATGTACGTCTCAAGAGAATACTGGCCATTACCGTCCTATGGTGAACTTCTGTTTTCTGTAAAATAAATTCTTTTTTAGAAAAATGTCGGGAATTTGACAGCAGTCGAATTCCCATATTTTGAGGATTGTATATGTGTTGTATATTTTCAGTTTGTGGTCCGTCAGCAGATCTTGAAGTACTAAAAAGCGCAATGCTGAAAAGCACTTCAAGAGGTCCGGATGATTCCAGAGTCATGGAAGTCGGTGATGGCTTAATGGGATTTCAGCGGCTTTCCATAATGGGATTAACTCCTGACGGAATGCAGCCCTTCGAGCTGAACGGAGATTATTGCGCGTGTAACGGCGAAATCTATCAGTTTGAAAAAATCAAAAGCGAGCTGAAGCAGCGCGGCTATGAATTTGTAAGCGGCAGCGACTGTGAAGTGCTTTTACCGATGTACAAAGAGTATGGCACAAAAATGTTCGAAAGGCTTGATGCCGAGTTTGCCTGTGTCATTTATGATCATTCCTGCGGCAAATGGATTGCGGCCCGTGATCCTATCGGGATTAGACCTTTATATTACGGATATACAAAAGCCAATGACATAGTATTTGCCAGTGAGCCGAAGTGCCTGACAGATCTGGTGGAAGGAAAAATTTTACCTTTCCCTCCTGGGCATTATTATGAAAATGGTGAATTTATCAGTTACTGTGATATTGCCAGACCGGATGAAAAACTGCGTGATCAGTCACTGGAAACCGTATGCACAAAAATCAGAGAACTGCTTATTGCCGGTGTTGAAAAGCGCCTCAGATCAGATGCAAAGGTCGGCTTTTTGCTTTCCGGCGGTCTGGATTCCTCCCTGGTTTGCAGTATAGCTGCAAGAAAGAGCGAACTTCCGATTAAGACATTTGCAATCGGTATGAGAGAGGATGCAATTGATCTCAAGTACGCAAAACAGACAGCCGAGTACTTAAATGCAGATCATACAGAAATTATTATTACCAGAGATGATGTGATAAATTCACTTGAACATGTGATTTACACTCTCGGCACCTTCGATATTACAACCGTTCGCGCCAGCATGGGCATGTATCTTCTCTGCAAGGCGATTCATGAAACAACAGATTTAAGAGTAATCCTGACAGGAGAAGTTTCTGATGAGCTCTTCGGTTACAAATACACCGATTTTGCTCCATCTGCCGCTGAATTTCAAAAAGAGGCGGAGAAGCGTGTTCGTGAACTGCATATGTATGATGTTCTGCGTGCGGACAGATGCATTTCATCAAATTCTTTAGAGGCGCGCGTTCCTTTTGGAGACCTTGATTTTGTGCATTATGTGATGTCTATTGATCCGGAAATGAAGCGCAATCATTACAACAAGGGAAAGTATCTTCTGCGTCATGCTTTTGAAGGGTTTGATTATCTTCCTCCTGAAATTTTGTGGAGAGAAAAGGCTGCGTTTTCCGATGCTGTAGGCCACTCGATGGTTGATCATTTAAAGGCTTACGCGGAGGAGCAGTATGATGATGCGGAGTATGAGAAAAAGCGCAGCAGGTATGCTCATGCAATGCCTTTTACCAAGGAATCACTGCTGTATCGGGATATTTTTGAAAAATATTACCCTGGTCAGTCGCAAATGATAAAGGACTTCTGGATGCCTAATAAAGAATGGGAGGGATGCAATGTGAACGATCCTTCCGCCAGAGTGCTGTCTAACTACGGAAATAGCGGCAAGTGACAGTTTGAGCCTCTTCAGACGAACATTATAGTTAGGCGTAAGAGAAGTCTGCAGTAAATAAAGGCTGATTCGTCCGCATGACTGTTAACTGCCGAAGGCCTTTTTATACGGATGCGGGGTTTGGGAGCATACATACCCCGGGCCTGACAGTCATGAATTTCCGGATGCAAAAGTCAGCGCGCCGTGCTGACGGTCAGCCAGCCAGAATGAGTATGCCCGGGGACTGTCATTCGTCCGGAAAACGGTGCAGAAAGCGATAACGGGCAGATAAGTATCATACATACACTTTGCTGCCTTCGCAGAGAGTTATTCTGCCGCATCAGTTCTGCGGAGATTTTGTGCAGATTCCGAAAACATTCCGGATGAGTACGGTTTTATAGAACTCTCCCGATCAGAGGGCGGTAAGAGACAGTTCTTGGTTAAAGTAACAGAAACATAAGCATTCGGAAGTGATTTGAAGTCATCATGCTTTGAATAACAGAACTTTCAGACGTGCGAGAAATGACTTCAGAGTCACTGTCAGATAAGAGATAACTAATATGAAATTTACAAAAATGCAGGGTTGCGGAAACGATTACGTTTATATAAACGGTTCGGAGGTAAATTTTTCTCAGGAAAAAAAGACCGAAATCGCGAAGAAACTGTCGGACAGACATTTTGGAATCGGCGGTGACGGAGTGATTTTTATCAATCCTTCCGACCAGGCTGATTTTGAAATGGAAATGTACAATGCAGATGGAAGCCGGGGGGAAATGTGCGGCAACGGGATACGCTGTGTGGCTGTATATGTCTACTGCAAAGGATTAACCGATAAAAGAGAGTTTTGCATTATTTCCGCCGGAAAGATAAAAAAAATCTGGCTTGATGTGGATGAGCAGAGCCCGACAAGGAAAGTAAACAGCGTTCGGGTTGACATGGGGCAGCCTGTTCTTGAATCAGAGAACATCCCCGTTCTGAGTGAAAAAAAGACGGTTGTCAATGAACCTATCGAAATAGAAGGCATTGTTTATTTCCATACGTGTGTGTCGATGGGAAATCCTCACGCTGTCGTTTATGTTGATGATGTGGATAATTTTCCATTGGAAAGACTGGGCAGATATTTTGAAAACCATCCTTCTTTTCCAAAACGGGTTAATACAGAGTTTATTCAGATTATAGATCGTCAAAATGTAAAAATGCGGGTATGGGAGCGCGGAACCGGTGAAACATTTGCGTGCGGTACCGGCGCCTGTGCAACAGCAGTTGCCGGTGTCTTAAATAATTTAACTGACCATGAAATAACTGTTCATTTGCTGGGCGGTGACTTAAAAATTAAATGGGAAGGTCTGGATTATCCTGTGTATATGACCGGAGCAGCTGAATTTGTCTTTGAAGGTGAGATAGCGGTGTAATTGTCTGGAAATAATTGGTGGTATTAAAATGGCAACGATAAATGAAAACTATTTAAATTTACAGGGATCCTATCTTTTTCAAACAGTTGCACGTAAAGTACGTGAATTTGAAGCCGGTAATCCCGGTGTAAAACTTATAAAGCTCGGCATAGGCGATGTTACCCAGCCTATTGCTCCGGCAATATTAGAAGCCCTGCACAAAGCTGTAGATGAAATGGGAAATGCAGATACATTTCATGGTTATGCTCCGGATCTCGGTTATGAATTTCTAAGAACAGCGATAGTCGAAAACGAGTATAAAAAAAGAGGAATCAATATTGAGCCTGACGAAATTTTTATCTCCGACGGCACAAAAAGTGACTGTTCCAATATACAGGAGATTTTCGATCAGAATAATTTAGTGGCGGTCTGTGATCCGGTTTATCCTGTATATGTTGATTCAAATGTAATGGCGGGACGGTCAGGGGATTTTAATGAGGAAAACAGGCTCTACAGCAAACTTATATATATGCCGTGCACGGAGGCAAACGGATTTATACCGGATTTTCCAAAGGTTAAGCCGGATCTGATCTATCTTTGTTTTCCTAATAATCCAACAGGTGTTGCAATAACAAGAGACAGACTGCAGGAATGGGTTGATTATGCATTAAAAAACCGGGCTGTCATTTTGTATGATGCCGCCTATGAAGCTTATATAAATGACGATAACCTTCCGCACAGCATCTATGAATGCAGCGGAGCGGAGTACTGCGCCATAGAATTCAGATCATTTTCTAAAAATGCGGGATTTACAGGCCTGAGACTGGGCTATACCGTCATATCCAAAAAACTTAAGTTGTACGATAAGTCTGTTCATGCCATGTGGTCAAGAAGACACGGCACAAAATATAATGGTGCTCCGTATATTGTTCAAAGAGCAGGTGAGGCTGTTTATTCATCAGAGGGTGCGAAGCAGATAAAAGCACAGATTGCTACCTATATGAATAATGCTCTGTATCTTAAAACGGCTCTTGGTGATGCCGGATATACCGTTTTCGGCGGCGAAAATGCACCTTATATCTGGTTAAAAACACCTCATGGATTATCGAGCTGGGAATTCTTTGATCTGCTTCTTAACAGGACCGGAATAGTCGGTACTCCAGGTTCTGGTTTCGGTCCAAACGGGGAGGGATTTTTCAGACTCACGGCTTTTGGTACTTACGAGAAAAGCGTGGAGGCGATCGAGAGAATTAAAGGTCTTTAAATCGGATCTTACTGACTCATTTTCTGATTTTTTTTGTGATCACTTCTTTTTTAACATACTTCTGTCCGCAGGTACCGGTACTTTGCGGAGGAGGTATGTGTCATTAAGGATAAAATCCGGCCCTGTTTCTGCTGATCAGATATGCGGATCGTCTGTCTTTGATATAAAAGACAATCATGTTAAAATTGCGACAAATAGCTTGTCTTTTTTATGTTATCTGGCTGTTTTCCGGTGTCCGGGTATTTTGCGTTCGTAAAGTCAATTCCGATGATTTTGGTATTCAGATTGCCTGGTCTGTCATAATGCTTTTCCCGTGCGGGATATTTTAATTAGAGATTTTTTTATGATTATTACACCTAAGGTACGCGGTTTTATCTGTACTACAACTCATCCAGAAGGTTGTTTTTCTAATGTCAGAAAGCAGATCGATGTAATTAAACGTGACGGACCGATAGATAACGGTCCTAAAAAGGTTTTGGTCATAGGTGCATCGACGGGGTACGGTCTCGCCTCACGAATTGCCGCCGCCTTCGGATCCGGCGCGGCTACTGTCGGTGTGTTTTATGAAAAGCCCGGAACAGATAAGAAACCGGGTACAGCCGGCTGGTACAATACTGCAGCTTTTGACAGGTACGCCAGAGACGCAGGACTTTATGTAAAGAATGTTAACGGTGATGCATTTTCTGATGAATGTCGCAGGCAGGTTATAGATATTATCAAGCAGGATCTGGGTAAAGTCGATCTGGTGGTGTATTCACTTGCGGCACCTGTCAGAAAAATGCCCGGTACCGGTGAAGTTGTGAGATCATCCCTTAAACCGATCGGTCAGGTATACACGACAAAGGCTGTTGATTTGAACAAGGATACGATTATAGAGGCATCTGTCGAGCCAGCTTCAGAAGACGAAATAGCCAACACGGTAAAGGTAATGGGCGGTCAGGACTGGGAACTGTGGATTAAGGCCCTGAGTGATGCAGGTGTTCTGGCTGACGGCGTCAAGACGCTGGCATACAGCTACATCGGAACCGATCTTACCTGGCCTATATACTGGCACGGAACTCTCGGCAAGGCTAAAGAGGATCTTGATCGTGCTGCAAGAAGCAATGATAAGGTTCTTGCAGCGGTAAACGGCAAGGCCTACGTTGCTGTGATGAAATCTGTTATAACACAGGCTTCGTCTGCTATTCCTGTTATGCCGCTTTATGTTTCCATGGTGTTCAAGATCATGCGTGAAAAGGGTCTTCACGAAGTTCCTATTGATCAGCTTGATCGCCTGTTCCGCACCAAGCTTACGGGGCGAAATATAGAGACTGATTCTGATGGACGCATCAGAATGGATGACTGGGAGCTCAGAGATGATGTTCAGCAGTGCTGCCGTGATTTATGGCCGCAGGTTACCACCGAGAATCTGAACGAACTTACAGACTACAGGCAGTATAAGGAGGAGTTCCTGAATCTCTTCGGATTTGGATGTGACGATGTTGATTATTCAGCTGATGTTAATCCTGATGTTCAGTTTGAGGTAGTCGACATCAAGTAATGATATTGTACTGATGTATGCGAAAAGGGGGTTCACCGGTGAACCCCCTTTGTATTTTCAGTATCCCGGAGGCGGCAGATCTCAGTGCCTGGGCCTCTTTGTTTTCTGTTTGGGTTTTCTGCTAGTATTTGTTGGCTTCTGCCGCAAACATTTCAGCTTTGGCCACAGCAGACAGAGTAGATCCTTCCCTCAGCTGATCATTGACTATGCATATAGCCCGATAAATTTTATATCCGTGATACAGGATCATAATCAGGTAGGTGCACAGAAAAGCTGGAAAGATTATTACTACTTCAAGAAGTTTTGTCTCAAGCATTTTTACCGGACTCATATCTGTCAGATAGTACAGGATGTGATCCGCGGATTTCATGACACCCTGCTTCATGGCGTAGAATATTACCAGTACAGCCAGGCACAGAAGCACAGACTCGATGCATGAATCCAGCTGGTTTCTTGCCAGCTGGTGGATGTTTTTCCTGTTGATCTGATAGATAAGAAATAAAAGATATACGATGTTCAGAGTATACAGAGTCAGTTCAAACGGATTGACAATTTTTGAAAATGCGAGAATATCTTGAAGATAAAAGATGATGGCAAACACCCACAGAATGATTACTGCCGTGTTGACAATAACATGGAACAGGGACAGATATTTCAGCTCTATCAGGAGTTTTGTTGAATTAACTTTTTTGCCGTCGTCATCCATATCTGCCTTCCGCTCTTTTTAAGCCTCGTCATTTTTGATCATGTTTTCATCGCCGCATCTGGCAGGAGGTGCCGAATCTTTTCTGATCATGTTTACAACGCGGCACATTCTGTACAGCAGCCAGATAAAAGGAAGAGTGCTCAGAAAACAGAGTGCATACATTGAATATATGTACCATGACGGGTAAACAACCATTTTTTCCATTATAGACTGCATCAGACTTATCAGAAAATCTGAATCATACGGACCTACCAGCGTGAACATATGTCCGTTGCCGAAGTAGCATGAACAGCTGTTGAGTACATACTGGGTTGCATTTGTTACATCAAGATCCGTAATTGCTCCGATAGAATCCTGGCATTTTTCAACCATAGCTCCGTCTATCTTGTTTCCGAGAGTTGTCTTGAGCATCATAAATCCTGCAAACGGCAGAGTGACAATCGTTACAAGTATGAGCAGTGCACCGATAAAAACTGATCTTATATAGTATGAGGCCTGTCTCTCCCCCGTGTTGCCGTGATTGACTATGTATTCAGATTTTGATTTTCTGTACATAACCCAGAGAGCAAAAAGAATATTGCATATTCCTGCCGTAAAGATTACGGAGATTGTGTTTAGAGACATATTGAACAGGGCATAAAGATAAAGTGTTATGTTCACAATATCAAAAATTGCAAATGACATCAGCAGTATGTCTTTTTTTCTGAAGTTTCCGGCACTCATGATATGTCCTCAACTGTGATATTTTTCGCAGGCTTCCATTGTGTTTTCAATCAGACTGGCTACAGTCATCGGTCCCACCCCTCCGGGAACCGGTGTTATATAGGCGGCTCTCTGTGACGCTGTTTCGAATTCGATATCACCGCACAGTTTGCCGTTTTCCAGTCTGTTGATGCCCACGTCAATGACTATGGCACCTTCCTTGATCCATGAGCCTGGTATGAAATTAGGCTTGCCTATGGCTACTACAAGAATATCGGCCTGTTCTATGAATGACTGAAGATTTATTGTGAATCTGTGAGTTGTAATGGTTGTGCAGCCGGCCAGCAGAAATTCCAGTGTCATAGGCCTTCCCACAATGTTTGAGGCTCCTACCACAACTGCATTCTTACCTTTCAGATCCGTAAATCCGGCCTCCCTGATCAGAGTCATGATTCCCTTCGGTGTGCACGAGCGCAGAGCAGGTATTCTCTGAGCAAGTCTTCCCACATTGTACGGGTGGAAACCGTCAACATCCTTGTCAGGTCTTATTCGTTCTATAACCTTTGTTGAATCTATATGCTTAGGAAGAGGCAGCTGTACCAGAATGCCGTCAAGGGTTTCGTTCCGGTTGAGACTGTCTATCTGTTCAAGAAGCTCGTTTTCAGTGATGCTTTCCGGAAAATTATATGCTTTTGATACAAACCCAACCTCTTCGCAGGCTTTTCTTTTTGAACCGACATAGATTTTGGAAGCCGGATTTTCACCAACAAGGATTACTGCCAGACCGGGAGCTCTTTTTCCTTCTGCTATTCTGGCTGCAACCTTTTCTTTTATCTGATTTCTGATCTTCTGTGCACATGCTTTACCGTCAATTATTTTTGCTGGCATTTAATAGCTCCATGATTGCTCTATATGAGATTAATACAGATTTTTTCGTATTTTCTCATTTTTATGCGTTTAAAGGTATGTTTTTTTGAATAAGATGTGTTTTTACCTGATCTGTCCCTCAAAAACTGTATCAATAATGAGCAGTCGGCGTATCCGGTACCTGTGCAGTTTTTAAACCTGCGGCATTGCCTGACAGACTGTGTATGAGACTTGGTCCGAACCTTTGACACTTTTTGTTAATCAGCTGTCTGAATGTTTTGGTAAAATTCCGTTAGATGCAGAGTATGTATAAAGCAGATCCGAAACTTCTTAATCTGACATAATGCAGTTTAGACTATGAATAACAATATTGAATATTCCAGCAGCGCTCTCAGCGGATTAAAAAACTCCGGAGACAGAAGGGTTTTCTCCGCCATAAAAACAACCTGGTCTACGGTTTTTCTTATCTGCTCAACCGTGCTTTTTCTCAGTGCGGTGATTTGGGCGGTTTACGGACGGATTACCGTAAGTATAACGGGAAACGGTATAACGCTGCTTTCAGGCGGAGTAAGTTCTGTATCAGCTCCGGCAAAGGGGGTGATTACAAACATAAATGTTGATCAGGGGGCGCAGGTTCTGGCCAATCAGGTTATCGGTCAGATATACAGTACCGATACAGATTATCAGTACACGCAGCAGCGGATCAGACTGGAGGGGGAACTGAAGAAGCTGTATCAGAAGCGCAGGATGCAGGAGAATTCTCCGTCAGCCGTGAAACTTATTGACGCAGATATCGCCATTCTCAGCGAGGAACTGGAATCAATAAGGAGACATGGTGATGAAAGCATGTATATAAGATCAAAGACATCGGGAACAGTAATAGAACTGCTGAAGGACAGCGGTTCATTTGTCAGCCAGGGTGATAAAATCGCGCTTGTCGCTTCGGATCTGAAAAAAGGAATCTATCTTGTCGCCTATATTCCGGCCAAAAACGGAAAAAGAATCAAAAACGGAATGCGGGCCTTTTTTTCACCGAGTGTCGCACCAGCAAACCGTTACGGTTATATCAGGGCAGTGGTAAGGGATGTCAGTGACGCTCCGATAAACAGGGAAACAATACTCAGAGAGCTGCTTAACGGCACTCTGACTGATATGCTTGCGGGAGATGAGGCTATGATACGTGTTGTAATAGATCTTATGCCTGATGAAAATACACCGAGCGGCTACTCATGGACCGGCAGCCATGAATATGAACACAAGATTACTAACGGCATATACGGCACTGTAATAATCAATGTGGAGAACAGATCGCCTATTTCATACGTTATTCCGGGTATCAGGTATATGTTTGCAGGAAGTTCGGACGGCTCGTATGAATAGTTTTTTCTCCGGCTCGCGGTTTAAAACTCCGTATGTTCAGCAGATGGAATCAGCAGAGTGCGGAGCAGCAAGCCTTGCCATGATTCTTGGATACTACGGCCGGTTCGAGTCTCTTGAAACTCTCAGAGATGACTGCGGGGTAACGCGTAACGGCATCAAGGCATCATATATTCTCAGGGCTGCCCGCAAATACGGCCTGAAGGCAAGCGGTTATCAGATATCATGCAGCGACCTGTTTCAATTTCGCCGTCCTCTGATTATATTCTGGAATTTTGAACATTATCTTGTGTATGAGGGATGCAGTCCGGATCACAGCAGAATATATCTTAATGATCCGGCTGAAGGCCATCGTATAGTGGATCTTGCAACATTTGAAAATTCATATACCGGGGTTGCGCTTGATTTTGAACCCGGGAAAGATTTCCAAACGAAAAAAAGAAACGACGGAATTTTCCCTACTTTTAAGAGAATTACCAGGGGAATCGAAACTCCTACTTTTCAGCTGATCTGGGGCGGTGTCCTTCTGTCTGTAATCGGTTTGATTGTACCGGCTCTGTTTCAGGTTTTTGTCGACAGCGTTCTTATCGACAGAGACGAATGGCTGATTCCGCTTATGGCTGTTTTTTTCTGCTGTATTGTTGTTTCATCCATAATAAAAATCATTATTTCTCTGATTTTTAGAAAACTGTCGCTTTTTCTGAAGGTAAACCGCACAGTGTCTCTGTTCAGACACATTTTCAGTCTCCCTTCCGGTTTTTTTTCACGAAGAAATTCAGGAGATTTGCAGCACAGCCTGTTTATCAGCAGTGATATAAGTTTCGATTTTTTACAGTATTTTTCAGATTGCGCCACATGGCTGATTGCTGCAGGACTTTACGGTGTGCTGATGCTGCTTTACAGTCCGGTAATGACGGCTGCAGTCCTGGTGATTACCTTTCTTGAGTGTATTTTTCTGATGATGGTTTTAGAACGGCTTGCCGTAATGGAGCAGAGTCAGATTGATTTAAGAACAAAAATGCTGGATTCTGTTATCTCCGGTGTTGACAATCTTGAAAGCGTAAAGACAGCAGGAAGAGAAAATTTCATATTCAGGTACTGGTGCGACAATCTTGCTGCCTACAATCTGAGGCAGACATCGTTTGGTATTCTTAATGTTTTCTCAAGCCGGATCCCCTCGGCGGTTGGATTTCTTGGCAGCATTATCCTGTTCTGCATCGGCATACGGTTTGTCATGCAGGGAGAAATGACGATGGGTGAACTTTTCGCATTCATCCTGATTGCTGAATTTTTTGTGCATCCGTGCGTTCATTTTATGGAAAGCTTTGCCCGTTTCAGAGTTCTTCAGGCTCAGACTTCAAGAATTGATGAGATTTACCGCTGCCCGCCGGATGATATTTTTTCTGACAGCTCCTGTGGCTTGCTGACAGAATATTCCTCTGTCAGACTGGAGCTTAAGGGAATTAATTTTTCTTACGGGATCTACTGTGAACCGGTGCTGAGAAATGTATCTGTCACGGTGGAGCCGGGAAAAAAGGTGGCAATTGTAGGAGCATCCGGATCCGGTAAGACAACTCTTGCCAAAATAGCGGCCGGACTTCTCAAACCTTCTTCAGGTGAGGTTCTTCTCAACGGCATAGATATAGGAAAATATACAGCTGATGAGTATCATCGCCTTGTGGGTATGGTGGATCAGTCATCAATACTTCTTTCCGGAACTGTGGGTGAGAACCTGGCAATGTTTTCACCGGTTATGAACTCCCGCAATATAAAAAACGCGATGCAGGACGCACATATAGAAAATGAACTGCTCAAACGGGGAAATCCGGTTAATATTTCTGTTCTGGAGCATGGTTCGAATTTCTCAGGAGGTCAGTGTCAGCGCATGGAACTGGCAAGAGTGCTTGCCAGAAACACACCGCTTGTAATACTTGACGAGGCCACATCCGCGCTTGATGCCATAACCGAGAGCAAAATAGATATGTCTGTATCCAGACGCGGTGTTTCAGTGCTTATTGTTGCTCACCGTCTGAGCACTGTCAGAAATGCGGATGAGATTATTGTGATGGATCAGGGCAGAATAGCAGAGAGGGGAACATTTGCAGATCTTTTGAAACTGAACGGTCATTTTACCAGACTGATGACTCTGGAGGGATCCTGCAATGACTGAAAAAATAAGGGTTTTTTATCCCGGAACAGCAGTAAATAATATCTCCTCTTCTGAATGTTTTAGGATTTTTGACGGAAGGATCAACTGTTACCTTGAGGTGAGAAAGGAGAGATCTCTGGAGAAAAAATTCTATCTGGGTACGCTCCTTAAGGGAATGTCGTTTCGGGGACATGATATCTGCAGAATTGACGGAAGTTTGGAACTTGAAATATGTTATGTGGCGGAAATACCTTCGGTAGCTGAGATTATAGATGACTGCGATGAATTCAAAGAACTCGATCTTCTGAGGGTTTTCGGATTTATATACCCTAATACCGAGCAGTACAGGGATGAAGAAATTTCTGAATACTTTTACAGGGTTATAATAAATACATTTCAGACAGATCAGCAGGTAAGGATTAAATCAGATTTAAAAAACAGAGCAGATATTGATGCAATTTTTTCAAGAATAGGCAGGTACGGCGGTTTTGAGAGTACCGGATCCAATCAGCAGGAGGGTATTTCAGAAAGCGAGACTTCACTGACCGCTGCGGTTGAATATCTGCTCAAGTGCTACAACCTAAAGGTTTCTTCGGAAGTTATGTCTGTTCTTTCCGCTGAATCGTCAGATTATCATTCATCACTGTCTGATTTTGCTCTAATGTCAGGAGTCAGGATCCGTGAGGTTATGCTCCCTGCTGATTTCTACTGCCGCACCTCCATGAATCCTCTGCTGGCGTTCAGGATCAGGGACGGTCGTGCCGGTCCTGTAATTCTTCAAATGGAACATAATTCCTGCAGATGTGTCAATCCGGTAACCGGAGATTCAATCACCGTAAAGGCCGGTGATGCCGCTTCATTTCAGAACATCGCCTATCAGTTTTATCCGGCGGTCGGTTGCGGAAAGCCTTCTTTAAAGGAACTTGCCGGTTTTGTATTTTTCGGATTTGACCGGATCCGCAGTGTTCTAGGAGTTTTTCTCCTAATTACCTTTATTTTTTCCGTTATGACCCCGGGGGTGATGTATTTCATTATGGGAACATCCGTTCCCAGGGGTGATTACGCGGAGATGTCATATTTTACTGTAATTCTGATTATGCTCGGTTTATGCAGTATCTGTGTCCGAATATTTCCCGAGTTTGTAATTCAGATTTTTAACGGAACGCTGTATGAGAATCTTCAGGGTGCTGTTTATGATAAACTGCTTCGCATGCCGGTTTCTGAATTTAAAAAATATGAATCCGGAGATTTGGTTTCAAGAATTATGAGTACCGAATATCTCCGCAGCAGTCTGTTCAGATGCTTTATGGGACTGTTCAAGTTCATATCCTTTTCTCTTACAAGTTCTCTTGTGATGTTCTTCATTGATTGGGATTTGACACTTTGTACTCTGGGGATCAGCGCAGTCATGCTTGCAGCCATATGGATTATAGGTTTCAGACGCTATCCCCTTGTCAATGAAACGATGACGCTGTCGGGTCGTCTCGACGGTATGCTGAGACAGTTTTTTAACGGTGTTGATAAAATCAGACTGTCGGGAGCAGAGGAAAACGTTCTGCGCAAATTTATGAAAATGTTTTCGGATTATGTTCTGACAGACTATTCTATGAGACTGTACCGTTCAAGTGCTGAAATTATCCGCAAAATCTATGTGCCGGTTTCCTTGGCTCTCTTCTGTGCCGTAGCCGGCGGTTTTTTCGGTATTCACCGTTCTCTTCCGGTGTTTGCATCCTTTCTTACAGCATTTATGATTTTTCAGGTCGGTGTAGTCAGCATGGTGGAAATGCTGTGGACATTGCCTTTCCTCAGATCTGAGTACAATCGCATAAAACCGGTTCTTTGTTCGGATACGGAGAATTCTGATGCATCAGTGCCTGCAGGTGTACTTGACGGCGGCATTGAAGTTTCACATGTATATTTTAGTTATTCCGAGGATGAAACTCCTGTTCTTGAAGATATAAATTTTGACATCAAACCGGGAGAATTTGTCGCTTTTGTCGGAGCTTCCGGATCAGGAAAAAGTACGCTGCTCAAACTGCTTCTTGGTTTTATGTTTCCTGACAGCGGAGTTGTGTACTACGGTGACAGAGATCTTTCCGGAATCGAACTGGGATCACTGAGGCGTCAGATGGGCGTTATTTTGCAGACAGGAAGAATTTTTAGCGGCAGTATTCTTGAGAATGTGACATTCGGCACAGATGGATATTCAAAGGATGATGTTTTAAGGGCCATAGGGCAGGCCGAACTTTCAGATCTGATATCTGAACTGCCGATGGGAATTTATACAAGAGTCTCAACCGACAATCTGTCAGGCGGGCAGCAGCAGAGGATACTTATTGCCCGTGCACTGATAGGTAATCCTAGAATTCTGATAATGGATGAGGCAACAAGTGCACTGGATAATATTACTCAGCAGAAGATACAGAATAATCTGGAACAACTTAAAATGACGAGAATAGTTGTGGCTCACCGGCTTTCCACGGTTGTTAATGCGGATAGAATCTTCGTTATGGATCACGGAAAAATAGTTCAATGCGGAACATATAATGAATTGAATTCCCAGCCCGGTATTTTTAAAAATTTAGTGGCAAAGCAGACGTTCAAGGGTTGTAAAAATGCTTAAGAATATAGTCATCTCTGTTATCCTGTCCTTTTGTGCAGTCCTTGCTGTTCACAGTATTTTTTTTGAAAATCAGGACAACATTATGGATCGGAATTTTTCCGCTCTGCACAGAACTGAAAGAATTAATGCTGTAAAAACATCTGAATTTTTTAAAATTGCCGTGGTTTATAATCAGTCCGAATGGATAGACAGGCTTCTTGTTGATTCAATTCAGAAGGTTGCAGATGCAGTAAACAGCCGCGGAGGGATCAACGGAAAAAAACTGGAGTTAAAAATTCAGACTGTTTCCGGAGATCAGATCGGTGTGCTGGCAAAAATACAGACAGTGTGCTCTCCTAAGGATGTGGCTGTATGTATTGGTCCGTTCAGTTCTGATTTCGTCGTTTCTGCCAGATCAATAACCACTTTTTCGTCGGTTCCTCTTCTTTCTCCTACCGCTGTGTACTCCGAAAAACTCAGAAGTCTTGATAATGACAGTTATGCAACAGTGTTTCCTCCTCTGAGTGAACTGGTAAATACAACGCTGATTCATATGAGAGGACTTAATATTGATGAACTTGTTATAGTTTGTCCGGAAAACGGAACGTACGGTGATTTGTATTCCACGCTTCTTGAGCGTTACGGACAGCAGATAGGAGGTTTTACTGTTATACACCGTCTCACCTATCAGACTCCTTTTAATGATTTTGCTGTAAGCAGCGCGCTTAAAAGTGTTCTGAGCCATCGCCAGTTTGATGCGATATTTTATGCGGGAGGAACAGCTGATTTTGATAATTTTATGGCTGTTTATAATGCCCTTGGTATTTCCGTTCCTGTTTATTCAACCGAGGTAATCAATACTCCGGCGATAAGAAAGGCTATGTATAACACCAAAATTTTTATTCCGTTTTTCAATACTGACTATTTGCAGGCAAATATTGAACTGCCGGTCAAGATCCCTCTTGATGAAAATAATCCTGACTTATGTTTTATGGCTCAATGGCTTATGAACGCTGTGGTTTCATATCTTGAACACGAGAATTATGATCCTGTGCTTATGCCGGCAAAAATACGAAAGGATGTTGATCGTGTATATGGATATATGGATCCGCGGGCGGCATTTTTCATTGATAATATATCAGCCTACAAGGATAGCAGGAACCCTTCTGATGAGGATTAGCACAGAAGGGAAATGAAAAAAAATCAGATTACGTAATACCAGCTTTCATCTTCATCCGGTTTGCCGGTTTTGGATATCTGAAGTTCATGGATTTTAACGCTTACCTTTGATCCCGGTTTGATGGATTTTGTTATGAAAGCGTTGCCTCCGATTACAGAGTCGTGTCCTATAACTGTATTTCCTCCAAGAATTGATGCATTGGAGTATATTGTAACGTTATCTTCGATTGTAGGATGGCGCCGTACATTTTTAAGACTCTGGCCGCCCTGGGTGGACAGAGCACCGAGGGTGACACCCTGGTATATTTTGACATGGTTACCGATTACGCAGGATTGACCTATAACTATGCCTGTACCGTGATCTATAAAAAAGTAATTTCCGATTGTTGCATCCGGATGAATATCTATGCCCGTGCGGCTGTGAGCGTATTCGGACATGACTCTTGGAATAAGAGGAACTTTCAGCAGACTGAGCTCATGAGCAAGTCTGTGGATGCTGATGGCAAAGAATCCCGGATAGGCTACAATGATTTCACCAAGACTGCTGGCTGCAGGATCGCCTTCATACGTAGCTTCCAGATCCATTTCAAGCTTAGCTCTGATTGAAGGAATTCTTTTAAGAAACTCTGTTGTTATATCTATGGCTTTTAAATAATTACCCTTTCTTTTCTCATCATCCTTTTCATTTGAAGTGTTGTTTAATGCCACTGAGATTTGGCGGCTCAGATGAAAATGGACATCTTCAAGAATCGGACCTATTATGCTTTTTTCGTCGTAAATTTTGTAATTGCTTGAACGGTAGTAACCGGGAAAAAGCAGTCTCATGAGATTTCGTATGCATTCAAAAATAATTTCCCTGTCAGGCTGCTGGAAGATATTTTCCGTATTGTCGATAGCACGGTTCAGAGAATAGTCTTTTGTAAGATTGTTTGTAAGCTCGTGCAGCTCTGCGGTTAATTTGGCTCTTTTGTCTTCTGTTATCATATAATTCCTAGTTTAAGTTTTTTCTTTGATTTACTTGAGAATTATACAATGTAGTTAAAGAAAAAACATTGCCGGAATGGAGTTGTGCTATTTTGCGTGCAGTCTTTTTATAGAATTCAGTACCCTTTTTCTACGTTTATGCGCTTGATTATTTCCATGCCCAGTGCATAGTTTTGCAAATCAGCGGCAAACATTTCCACTATTTTATCAACTGTCCGCTTAAGAGTTCTCTGTCCTGCCATGTGAGGAGTAAGAATAAGATTGGGTACGTTCTGCATAGGATCATCTTTCTGCAGAGGTTCATGCTGCATTACATCCAGAGCAGCCGCTGAAAGTTTATGACTCAGTAGAGCGCGGATCAGCGCAGCTTCATTTATGGCACTGCCTCTGCCGACGTTTACGAGCATTGCTCCCTCCGGAAGTAGCTCCAGCTCTTTTTCTCCTATTATGTTGACTGTTTCATTTGTTTCGGGCAGTGACATTATAAGGAGATCTGTTTCCGGAAGAACTGAATTCAACATGGTGACCGGGTAGACCTCGTTATAAAATTCTGATTTTTTTATTCCTGTCCGGGAAATTCCTATGATTCTCTCTGGTTCAAAATTTTTCAGCCTTGCTGCTGTGCATGTTCCTATGTCACCGGTTCCAAGCACAGTAATTCTGCTTCCGTATATGGATTTTAGTTTTCTATCATTCCGCCAGATGTTAAGGTTTCGATCATTCAGGTATTCAGGAATTCTGCGCATCATTATCAGAACAAGTGTAATTATGTGTTCAGAAATGGTTACTCCATAGGCTCCCGAAGAACTTGAAAGTATGCATCTGCCGGATTTTATCCCGTCAATTTGAGTGTAACCGTTGATTCCCGCCGTAGGAAGACAAATCCATTTTAAATTTTGCGGAATTTCAAGTTTCGGATTATAAATACCGAAGAATATCTCAGCCTCTTTCAGTGTATCTTCGTTAACTGATTCTCCCGGAGTATATAAAATTTTGAATCCCAATTTTTCTGCTTCGTTCTCTAGATATTCAATTTTTTCTGCTGGAAGCGGCTCTGTAATGATTATCTTTCTTTTCATATTCTTCTCTTAAGTATGGCTCCATTGAAACTCCAACTGCTAAAAGCAATGGGATTCTGACTGCATGGAGAAAGTAACTGGACATATGTTTTATTGCTGTATGCATTGTCAGGTGCAGGTGTACATTGCTACTATTCTACACGGCATAAAGTCCTGCAGGCAATGCGGTATTTCCGTGTGTCATGTTTTATCTGTTTGGTTATTATCGCCGCCGCGAACGCAGAAAGTATAAATGTATGAGAAAAGTGTCTTAATTAAAACTTTACTAATTATATTAGATCAATCAATTGGGAAAGTTTTACTCAAAATGTGATATAAATCACTCATAGACAGCGGCCTTTAAATATACTTTGAACGTTGTTTGATTCTAACTGCATTAAATTAAAATTTCATGGTCAGCAGCTCTGCTAATACGGTGCAGTATTGATGGTGCGCTGAATTTTTAATCAGAACATATCTGTTGTGATTGCTTCTTACAAGTTTAAAGTTAGGATGATACTTTTCTTAAACGCCGCCTTTTGAATACAGGAATAAAAAAATGAAGGGAACACTTGATGAATTTATAGATCTTGAACTTTTCAGGAATATGATACGGCAGTATGAATATTTGTTTGAAAAACTTAAAAAGAAATATGCGTCTGAGCCCGATGACAGTATCGTGACATTAAACTTTGCTGATTTGTTTGACGACAGCAACAATAACCTTGTTGAAGGCGAATTTCAGAAGCTTCGTTTCGATTTTATCAAAACTTTTCTTCAGAATCTAAAAACTCCGGGATTGGTTCCCGGTTTCAGCGGTTTTGATCTTGTTATGCAGTATGACAATTGCAATGAAATGTTCATCCTGGTTGATAAGTGGGCAGATCTTGACAGCGAACTCATAGCGATTCTTTATGACAAGTGTCGCTGTTATCTTGAGAGAAATCCTTCGGACAAATGCACGGTTGTTGAACTCTTCGGAGAGCAGGGCATTATAGAGGGATGGACAGGAGGAATTCCGGAAATAGATAAGGCTTTGTCGTGGATTTCCCGCGATCGTCTGTTTTCCCGTATTGTCGGTGCTGATCTAACTCCTGAAATTCTTGAATTTATTGAAGACAGTACTGTTTCATGAAAACTCCGGCGGCAATATGATAAGGACTGTTTTTTGTTGATTTGCGCGAATGTTTCAGTGCTGTTCTGAGTTGAAAACTTGTTTTGAATCCTGGCACTCGTTCGGCTATCTTCATTTGCCGGTGAGCGTAAAAAAATGAAGGGCTCATCACTGAGCCCGAAAACATAAGGAGATATTTATGAAAAACCACTAGTAGAAAAATGAAAGCAACAAGACTGATCAATCTAAAATTAATTAACAAAAGAACAGTCTAACAACTACTAGTGATGTTATGCTCTGCGGCAGGAGTTTTCAATGATCCTTTGACTGTTTTGTTATTAGGATCTACTTTTATTTTTCCTGCGAACATTTTTGCGGAGTCGCGACATCTGTTTGGTGCAGTGATCAGTTGCGGAAAACTACTGTTTTGTTGCCGTAAATGAAAACCTTGTCGTCGAGAACATAGTTAAGAGCATGATCAAGAACCATTCTTTCTATATCTCTGCCAGCTTCAGCCATATCGGAAGCGGTGAAGTTATGATCAACCTTAATGACGTCCTGATCAATGATAGGTCCTTCATCAAGATGCTCTGTTACAAAGTGTGCTGTTGCTCCGATAATCTTTACACCGCGGTTGTATGCCTGCTCATACGGCTTCGCTCCGATGAATGCAGGAAGAAAAGAGTGGTGGATATTTATTATGCGGTTAGGATATGCATTGATAAACTCAGGTGTGAGAATCCTCATATATTTGGCCAGCACGATATAATCAGGAGAATAACCGTCTATAACCTTCATGATCTCACGGCAGTGCTCCTCTCTTGTCAGATTTTCATGACTGACGGTATGAAAAGGAATGCCGAATTTTTCTGTTAGTTCCCTGAGATTATCATAATTTCCTATAACAGCAGAAATCTCAAAATTCATTGTTTGAGCATAGTGCTTAAGAAGCAAATCTCCAATGCAGTGCATTTCTTTTGTTACCATAACGACAAGCTTTTTGCGTGATGTTGTAATCAGCCGTATGGATGCCTCCTTTGGAAGAGCTTCCCTGATTTCCTGCAGAAAGCCGGAACAGAAATCGCCTTCAAGAACGGTTCTCATAAAAAATCTCTGCTGCTGATTGGCAACAAATTCTGTATTCTTTATGATATTGAGTTTATATTTGCTGCATATGCCGGTTACACGTGCAATGAGACCAGTTTCATCTGGACAGTCTGTCAGTAGTATTTTTCGTTCCATTAAGAAATTCCTGTTTCTTTTGCTTATCAGATAAAGACGGCACCTATTATAAAGTTTTGTTGATTTTTTTCAAAATGAGAAGTGCACTGAAATCGTTTACAGGTGAAATCATTAGTTTTTACACTGATCGACTGATAATTGAACTGTTAATTCATAAAATGCTTGACGAAAAAAAATTAGTATCTATAATGCTTTCTTGATGAATTCCGATTTTCGACAGTTGACCATATTTAGAGTTCCACAAACCTTTGTGCCACCTGCATTTAGAGCATGTTACGCCATTTTCATGGTTTGAATGGTTTTGGTGATTTTTTAACCTGTTGAAAAATTTTTTTCATAGTATCCTTCATTATTATCTGTTTGCTGAACGCCTTTAGTGAAAAGAGTTCTAGCAGGTCGGTTATAACTTCAGAATCTTTGTAGTCAGGCTGGTAGGCCTGACCTTTATTCAGTGAAATCACCTTAATGCTTCTCAGTGCATTAAGGATCTCATCCATAGTGTACTTTCCGTTAGGCCATTTTTCATGTACCCCATGGAACTTTGCCAGTTTATATTCAATTCCGCGAAGAAGCAGCAAAGCAATGAAACAGGTTTGTACATGGGCAATGATGCGAGGATCTTTATTGTGAAAAAAAGGTCTGAGTTCCAGGTCACTTTTCATGATTCTGAAGCATTCCTCTATCTCCCATCTTTTCGCAGCGATCGCAACTATCTCCTGAACAGATTTTTCTCCACTGAAGAAATTTGTGTTTAAAGCATAGAAACCGTCATACCTGGCATCTTCTTTAATTTGAGTATCATTGATGGACACTGTCTGAATGTCTGCAACCTCACCTTCCTGAGTTATGAAGTTCCTGTCAATATAGCGTCTCGGACTGTTTTCATTCTCCTTGCTGTGAGTTCCGTTCTTAATCATCTTCTGGGCTCGCATAACCTTTTTATTTCTGAGGTTTTCAAGGTATTCCTTGAATTTTAGTGAGAAGGTGACTATCAACCTGGCATCGATGTTGTTTTCAGCGGTGGTGCGTTCCTTGAAAAAAACGGTATTGAAGTGTTTGGTATACTCAGAAACATCATTAAGATCCGTCAGATCATAGTCGCTGATTATTTTAGTCTTCCCCGTGGAATGCTCCTTACTGACATATGACCATCCCTTCTTGCCCAAAGCCCAATCTTTGAGATGAGACTTCATCTTCTTCAGTGATCTGGTGCTTATGTAGTGTCGCTGTCCGCAAAGACCTAACTTTACCAACGGATCGTCAGCTTCTTTGCTGTTGAACTTATAGTTCACATCTGATGACAATCCGCAATCAGTGCAAACTGTTACATCAGATGTTCTGAAATTCTTAATTAGTTTCTCCTCTGTAGGTACCAGAGTGACCTGCTCATTGGTATTTCCCGGATTTATGCAAAATCCCAGCGGCATTCCGTTGCTGTCCATGAACAGTCCAATCTGTACGATAGGATTTGGTCTGTTTTCCTTGGATTTACCGTACTTCCTGAGGGTGTGCTCACTGTGCCATTCTTCAGACTTGTTTTCTCTGTCGCAATCCTCGCATTCAATCTCAGCATAAAAATTGGTGCAGTCGTAGTAAATACAGCTGACATCTCGTTCCACATCCTGAGAGGTGTAGTAGTAGAGCCTGTCCTGTATCAATGTATTGTTGCTGTTGAGAAGATCCATCCCTCGGTATATATGCTGTAGCTCCACACTGCTGTTTCCCAGCAGGTTGAACTGATATCTGACCGCAAGACGGTGTTTGGATGACGGGAAGAGTATTCTGCCGTAGACAATGACCTTTAGGACTTCGTTTAAATCAAATTCTAGATGAGGATGACTCCTGGTGATTTCGTCACAGATATTGCTCAAGCCAAAAGAGTTGTAAACACTTTCAAGAATAATATGACCTATATTGTAGATAGCGCTATCTTGAGATTTTGGCAGGTTCTCCAGAAGTTTTATCTGAACCTCCCGACTGTTCGATTCCTTTGCTTTAGCCAGTTCTTCGTTCTTTTGGCAAATGTAATTCCTGCACCATTCCTCTGCATCAGAAACAGCATACTTTGCTCTTATTGACTCGGCATTTCCTAAAGCCTCAACAGTTCGAGTAGATTTAGCACCTTTTTCGTTTCTGTATGTTTCAACTACATAGTAACAGGGATTTGTTGACTTTCCTGTCCGGACAAGTCGCATCATAGCCTCCTGACTGCAAAAGTATAAGTTAAATGAATACTATGAATTATAACATATTGCGCCATGTTGCGCTATAAAAAAGATTAAAAAATTATCAAGAAACCCAGATGTAGCAATGCTTCACAACACCTTGAGTGATCTTCAACTGTCGAAAATCCGTTTTTTTCCCCTCTGTAAAAATCCCCGGACGTATGAAACAATATTAGGTTGAATAAGAATTCTTTTTTTGTGATAATATGCACGGTCTGATTTATGGTCGCATAATCAGATTATTTATTTTTTGACAATAAGTGAGATAAAAAAATGGCATATACTTTTGATGCAGAAATTCGTAAGGACTTAGGGAAAGGTGCGAGCCGCCGCCAACGTCGCGAAGATAAGGTTCCAGCTGTAGTATACGGCGGAAACAAGGAAGCTGTCAGCATTTCTCTTGATCACAAGAAGATCTTTATTGCTCAGCAGTCAGAGTCTTTCTATAATGAAAATATTACTCTTAACATTGCAGGCAATCCTGAGCAGGTTAAGGTTGTTGCTATTCAGAGACATCCTGTAAAGCAGCAGATCGTTCACCTTGATTTCCTCCGTCAGTAATAACGAAGGTTTTCTTTTTTTTACTTATCAGGCGCTGAATGGCGCCTTTTTTTAATTGTTTAAACCGCGGTCGCAGAGGTTTGACCGGCAGCATTCCAGATAGGATTAAAACCATGTTGAAAATCGGTGATATGAATGAACTTCCCATTGTTGAAATAACAGATAAGGGATGTTTTCTTGATGCGGAATCTGACAGACTTTTCATACCAAGGTCCCAGATGGCCGAGAATGCGCAGGTCGGAGATCAGATCGCCGTCTTTCTTTATTATGATGACGGCCGACTTACCGCCACGGCCCGCCGGCCCCGGGCTCTGATGGGTGAAATTGCCTGTCTGAGAGTAGTCGGCTCATCGAAGCACGGGTATTTTCTTGATAATGCCGTCCGCAAGGATGTTTTTCTTCCTCAGAGCGAGGCGGGGGGAGAGCTCGAGCGTGATCAGGAGGTGATTGTATATCTTTATCTTGATCATGAAAAAAGGATGTGTGCCACAACCAGATTCACCCGCCGCTTTTCCGATCTGGTTACTGGCGATTTCAAGGTGAATGATGTAGTCAAGGTTATGCCCGTGGCGGTTACGGATATAGGCGTCAAGGCTGTGGTTGAAAACAGTTTTTATGCCATGTTTCTTAAAAACGAGGTTCCCGGGATATCAGATATCCGCCTGGGAAAGAAAATATATGCTGTTATAAGAAGAATCAGAGACGACCGCCGGGTTGATATTATTCCTTCAGGAAATGCCGGTGAAAGTTCAAAGCCCCGCGGAGACGGAGTGCGCGGCGGCGGTGAAAAAGAGATGCGGGAGAACCGGAGCTTTGCAGGCAACTGCGACCTGGCTGACGCCATAGTTGCAAGACTTGAGCAAAATGGAGGTTTTCTTCCGTTTTCCGATAAGTCGTCTCCGGAAGATATTCAGAAAGTTTTTCATGTCTCAAAGGGCAAATTCAAGCAGACGATCGGAAATTTATACCGCAGCAGGATCATTGAAATAGCTGCCGACGGCATCAGACTTACTGGCGGCAGGTAGCTGAGGAATCTGTTTTTTTAGTTTCGGACCGGATTTATAGACAATGTTTGCAGAAGAAGCGCGCAGATTTTCAAAGACGTCAGTCATGTATTTTGCTGTTATTTTCTGTATCAGTCTGACCATGGCGTTCTTCATTCCGGTATCGAGTCTTTTTCTTACGGAAGAGCTTGGAGTTTCCGGTTTTGAAACCGGTCTTTTTTTTACTGTGTCGGGTATTCTTTCAATAGCTGTAAGTCAGCTTGTTGCAAGATATTCGGACATGGCGGGCAACCGCAGAAACATAATACTCTTCGGATGCGTATGCGGCATGGTTTCATGTATCTGCTTTGCACTGATCAGATCATACCTTTTTCTTCTGCTTGCAGTTAATTTTATTCACTGTTTCTCTCATGTAGGCGGGCAGGTCTTTGCTTCAGGCAGGGAATACAGTCGCTATACCGGCCGGAATTCCTTGATTTTCACATCAGTCATGAGGGCCTTCTTTGCATTTGCATGGGTTTTCGGACCGCCTGCCGCGATGGTTATCCTTGAAAACTTCGGTTTTTCGGCGGTTTATCTTTCCTGTGCTGCAGTTTTTCTGGTTTCTTTTTCCGCTGTCGGATTTATGATGCCCGCCACAGATTTTGCAGAGGATCACGACGGTGCCAGGAGTGCAAGACTTTTTAGCGAACCGAGCGTTTATATTCTTTTTGCTGTTACCGTTCTTATATTCGCCTGCAACAATATGTATCTTATAACCATGCCGCAGTATGTAACAAGGGAGCTTCATTTTGAACATCATTATGCCGGAGTGTTTATGGCTACCGCGGCGGCACTTGAGATTCCGTGTATGCTGATTTCGGGGCGGCTTGCACAAAAAATTCATATGAAATATATTCTGATTGTGGCAACAGTCAGTGGCTTTTTGTATTATATAGCTGTTTCTTTTGCTTCAACCCTGGTTCAGTTCTGGACTGCACAGCTGGCAAATGCGGTATGTATAGGTATTGTTACCTCATTAATGATGGTTTATTTTCAGGAGATGCTTCCGAAAATACCGGGACAGGCTACAACGCTTTTTTCGAGCGCCGCCTCGGTGGGAGGCATAATATCCGGTGCTGTCTGCGGCCTGATTTCTGACGCCTGGGGTTTTGTTTCTGTTTTTAATTTTGCCGTAGGTCTGAGTTTTCTGGCTTTCGTGCTCATGTGTTTGGTAAGGAAAATATAGGCAATGCAGGACTTTTTCCTCGATAGTTTAGTCTTTGGAGCTAAATCTTCTTTTGTGTTCATTCTATTCTGCCTTCTAACGCTTGTTTCTGTTTTTGCAACAGTCAAAGCTTTGAATTCAGGAAAGAGCGGTAAAAAGGGTGAATCCGGTAATCTTATTCTTGAGGACATACAGATTGTTAACCTGACCAGTGAATACCGATCGGCGAGAAAGAAGGTTGCCTCAAAAATTTTCTCTGGCAAGGAGCTGGATAATTTCAAAAAGAGCGAGAAGGAAAAGGAACTGAAGGAGAAAAACAGGGAGAACGGAAACAAGCGCCTTTTTGTACTGAGTTTTGACGGGGATATTTCCGCTTCGCAGGCTGATGTTCTGGGACGGGAAATTGATGCCCTTCTTGGCGTGGCAGATTCAAAGGATGAGGTGATGCTACGTCTTAATTCCCCGGGCGGCACTGTTGTGGGCTACGGATATGCGGCCTCACAGCTGATGCGCCTGCGCAGCCGCGGGATCAGACTTACAGTCTGTGTTGACAAGATTGCCGCATCCGGCGGGTATATGATGGCCTGTATTGCAAACTACATTGTGGCGGCTCCGTTTTCAATAGTCGGTTCAATAGGAGTCGTTGCCGAATTTCCGAATTTTCACCGCCTTCTTGGTAAACTGAATATTGATTATGAACAGGAAACTGCCGGTGAATACAAGCGTACGCTGTCAATGTTCGGCGACAATACAGATCCCAAGGCCCGCGAAAAATTTAAGCAGGATCTTGAGCAGTGTCATGTGCTTTTTAAGAATCATATCAGCAAGTACCGTCCTCAGGTTAAAATTGAAGAGGTGGCCACAGGTGAGTTCTGGCACGGGACGGATGCCATGGCACGTCATCTGGTTGATGAAATCGGTACATCCAACGAGTTTATAACATCGAAGCTTGATTTTGTTGATGTTTATGAATTCAGAGTTAAGAAGGATAAAGGTTTGAAATCTATTTTGCAGAAAATGTCCCTGCTGCTGAAAAAGGCGGCTGGCCAGGTTCTTTAACGGAGAATGGAGATTGAAGTGGGAAAGTCGTTGGTAATTGTGGAGTCTCCTGCCAAGGTTAAAACTATTTCTAAATATTTGGGCGAGGATTTTGTTGTTGAATCAAGTGTGGGTCATGTCAGGGATCTGCCTCTTGGAAAAACAAAGATTAAGGTTTCAAGAACAGACAAGTACGGACCTGTTAAAAAACTCGGCATTGACCCGGAGAAGAACTGGAAACCCACCTATGTTGTGCTTGAAGGAAAAGAGGACATTGTACGCAAGCTGAAAAAGCTTGCATCCGATGCTGAAAGCATCTATCTTGCCACCGATCTTGATCGCGAGGGAGAGGCCATAGCATGGCATCTGCAGCAGATAATCGGCGGTGACAAATCCCGCTTCAAGCGTGTTACATTCAATGAGATTACAAAGGATGCCATCCAGAAGGCTTTTAAACATCCTACTGAACTTGATTTGAACAAGGTAAACGCTCAGCAGACAAGAAGATTCCTTGATAAAATTGTGGGATTTCTCGTTTCACCTGTTCTGTGGCAGAAGGTGGCTAAAAAACTTTCTGCAGGCAGAGTGCAGTCCATTGCAGTGGAGCTGATAGTAGATCGCGAAAGGGAAATCAATGCCTTCAAATGTGATGAGTACTGGGACGTGAAGGCAGATTTTTCAGCGGGAAAATCCAAGGCTGTAACCTTTGATCTCATCAAAAAGAACAAACTGGAAATTCATAACAAAGACGAGGCTGAAGCGATCTGCAGCTATGTGAGAAGTCATGCGGGAGATGCGGTTGTCGAGAGTATTGATGAAAAGGCAGGCGAGAGCAGACCGTACGCTCCGTTTATAACATCAACTCTTCAGCAGGCGGCCAGCAACCGTCTGGGCTTTTCGGTCAAGCATACCATGACGGTGGCACAGATGCTCTATGAGGCAGGCTACATCACCTATATGCGTACCGATTCCACCAATCTGAGCAGTTTCGCTCTTGATACAATCCGCGCTCACATTGATTCAAAATACGGCAGGGATTATCTTCCTGAAAAACCTAATTTTTACGGCTCTTCCAACAAGGATGCGCAGGAGGCTCACGAGGCCATCCGCAGCACCAATGTGGAGCTTGAACCGAAGGATGTAAAACTGTCAAAATTTGCCTCAGACGGTCAGAAACTTTATGCTCTCATACGTGATCGCAGCATAGCCTCGCAGATGAAGCCTGCACGTTATATGTCAACTTCCGTTGTAGTGCACTGCGGCGACTATCGCTTCAAGGCAACGGGCAGAGTTACTGTTTTTGACGGCTGGACAAGGGTTGTTCCGGTAAGCAGTTCTGAGGTTATTCTTCCGAAGATGGAAAAGGATCAGAAGGTTGATCTGAAGAATGTAGCAGGCAAGCAGCATTTTACACTTCCTCCCGCCCGCTATACTGAAGCGTCGCTTGTCAAGGAGCTTGAGAGCAGAGGTATCGGCAGACCTTCTACCTATGCCGAAATTATTTCAAAAATTCAGGACAGAGGCTATGTAAGACTCAAGCAGCGCAAGTTCTATGCTGAAAAGATCGGCGCCATAGTCGTGGATCGTCTTAAACACAGTTTCTCCGATTTGATGCAGTACAATTTTACAAGAGATCTTGAGAGTGATCTGGATAAGATAGCCGAGGGAGAGGTTGACTGGGTAAATAAACTTGACTGCTTTTATGAAGATCTGGCAGAGAATATAGCCAGGGCAAAGAAGCCTGACGGCATGCCGGAGAACAAACCTGTTGTTATTGATGATTATAAGTGCCCGAACTGCGGACGTCCTATGGAGGTTCGCATAGGAACAACAGGACTTTTTCTTGGATGCACCGGCTACAGCAGTGTAGAGGGCGGATGTACCAAAACTGTCAATCTTAATCTGTGCGAGTACAGCAATATTCCCGAGGATGACGAAGAGAGGGAGTTTTCATCCCGCAAGCGCTGTGAAAAGTGCGGTCGCATAATGGATGAATACCTTATTGACAGTCATACAAAACTGTTTTTGTGTTCTGACGCACCTAATTGCAATGGAAATAAGCTTGAAACTGGAGATTATGATGTCACACAGGCTAATATGTACATCTGTGACAAATGCGGTTCTCCAATGGTTCGCAAGGCGGGAAAATTCGGTCCATATGCAGAATGCACTGGTAAGGATTGCGGTCAGAAGCGCAGTATTCTGAAAAATCAGCAGCTTGCGCCTCCGAAGGAACCTGCAATAGATTTTCCAGAACTTCCATGTGAAAAGTCCGAGGGCAGTCATTACGTTCTCAGAAACAGTTCCAGAGGTATATTTTTTGCTGCACATGATTATCCTGCCCACAGGGAGACCAGACCGGTGTCTGTTTCAGAACTTGCCCGCTTTAGAGATCGAGTTCCGGAGAAACTTCGTTATCTTGCAGATGCTCCGTATTTTGATCCTGAAGGAAACCCTGCAGTTGTTCGTTTCAGTCTGAAAACCAAGCAGCAGTACGTGGGATCGCTGAAAAACGGAAAGCCAACGAGGTGGCAGGTATTTTATAAAAATGGTGTTTGGGAAGAATCCAAACCGAAGGAGAAATGATTATATGAGAGGATTTTTTACTGCTGTTGCTTTATTCTGTGTTCAAGCTTTTGCCGGCATATCCTACGCGGACTCAAGACTTTACGGTGATCCGACGGCGGGAGTGAATCTTGTGGCTTCAAACAGTGCGGTATCCGGTTTGAGCAGAGATGTGGTGGTTCATACAGATCGCAGGGCACCGGTGAAAAATGAGAGAGTGACATATGCCAGAGGCGGTTCCAAGGGTTTCATCAGTCAGCCTGTGGGAAGTTACAGCAACGGCTGCCTTATCAACGGTATCCAGGCAAATCCCAATGCACAGCATTACCAGCTCTACCATCCTCAGAACAACAGACATTATGGCGATATAACGCTTCTTAATTTTCTGGATCGTTATTCAAAAGCTGTGCATAAAGCCGGTATCGAATCTGTACTCGTAGGTGATATGTCCAGCAGATACGGCGGTCCTTTCAATAAAGGACATGCGAGCCATCAGATTGGTCTGGATGTTGATATTGAATTTTCTCTGAGAAGGCTGCCGAAATCAAAACTGACAACGAAGGGAAACGCTGTTCTTCTGGTTGACAGAGGTGCTATGACTGTAAATCAGAATTTTAACCGCAAGTATTATGATATGCTTATGATTGCAGCAAGAGATCCTGAGGTTGAGCGGATTTTTGTAAATCCTGCGATAAAGGTAGCTATGTGTGATATGACCAAGGATGAGCGCGAGCAGCCGTTCCTGAGAAAAATCAGGCCGTGGCACGGTCATGCCGAGCATTTTCATGTCAGACTGAAATGTCCTGCCGGAGCTGTGCACTGTGTGAAACAGGACAGACCGGAGCCAAGATATTCCATAGCCCAGGAAAAGGAGGAAGCATTAAGCTGGTTTGAACCTAAGAAAGAGGTTAAACCTGTAGATCTTGCATCAAGAGTTTTGACAGCAAAACCTAAACCAAAGATGGGATTTCCAGATCAGTGCAGCATCTACTACCAGAGTATGAATGTTAAGGTTCCTGAAAAGAAGCGTACAAGACGCTGATTTTTGACAGAATTCTTTTGTAAAGTTTTCCCCGGAATGCAGTATGTGTTCCGGGGATTTTTGTTATGAGTTGTCAGGACTGGCTGTTTTTAAGCAGTGATTCTCATGCTTTCAGGGGCGGATATCAGAAGAGACGGAGTTTAAAGAAGTCAACCTGTTATTTTTTATTCAATCGGTTTCAATTAATTAAAATTAGGTTGACGATGTAGGGAATATCAGTATAATTATCACTGTTCGCGGGAATAACTCAGTTGGTAGAGTGCAACCTTGCCAAGGTTGATGTCGCGGGTTCGAACCCCGTTTCCCGCTCCAAAGGTGCGGTAACAAAGCGGTTATGTAGTGGATTGCAAATCCATCTAGATCGGTTCGACTCCGATCCGCACCTCCATCTCGCCCAGGTGGTGAAATTGGTAGACACAAGGGATTTAAAATCCCTCGGATCTTAAAAATCCGTGTCGGTTCGACCCCGACCCCGGGCACCATCCTGTATCGATGAATCATATTTTCCCCTGTCAGAATATTGTTTGAAGTCTGCTTTTTTTTACCCTGATCTAATGATTTTTCTAAAATGATTTATCTGATCTGCATATGGGATTAATCAGATTTTTGCAAAATGCATCGAAATATAAAAACGCATAAAATTTATGCCGTATGCTTATGGACGGACTCATGACTGTTGGCTTTGATTACTAGAGTTCATATCTGATACCATCGCTTTTTACCTATTCCTGCAGGCAATAAGCCTGTATGGTCTTTTTAAATTCTGTTCATTTTTTGATTGATGAAAATTAATGTGTGGTGAATAATCACTTTGTCTGCTGATTTTCAGAATTCCTGTTTTTTTAAGAAATACGTTTTAAGACTCTGATTTTCGCTTAATTCTTTATAAATGTAGCAAAAACAAGAGAGTTGATCTTAACCATTTCCTTTGAAATGTATTGAATTCTGTTTCTTGTTTAGTCAACCTGATCAAAAAACGCTCATGTGATAAGCTTAACAATTTTGTTAACTATTTTTTTGTTTTTAGTGCTTTCACGGGTAAAATTCGTACAACATATAGAGTTGCCGGTTAAGTTGATAATCTTAACCTCAGGTTTAAAGATTAACTCTGGCAGCCTACTATAAAAAATTAAATTAAAGACTACTTAAATTATCTTGGAGAATCCTTTATGCAATTTGCAAAGAAAGCTTTTCGGTTGACAGCTTTAGCAGGAATCTGTGCTCTCAGCACTGCAGCCTATGCTGATTTGACTGATGGTGAAATGATTATTGTTCATCCGTTCCAGTGGACATATGACAATATAGCCAAGGAGTGTACCGAAGTCCTCGGTCCTAAGGGATATGACGGTGTTCAGATTTCCCAGCCTGCTGAGCATATCAACAGAAGTGATGTCTGGTGGGCGGTTTATCAGCCGGTAAGCTTCTATAACTTTTCGACCATGACCGGTGACGAGACGCAGCTTAAAAAAATGATTAAGGCCTGTAATGATGCCGGAGTAAAGGTTTTTGCCGATGCGGTATTCAACCAGAGAGCATCCGGCAGCGGTACCGGTTTCGGCGGTTCTCAGTACAGCAACCGCAGCTATCCTGATTTAGGCTATGATGATTTCCACGATGCTCACTGCAACGGAATCAATTACGGCAATGCCTATGAGATTAGAAACTGCGACCTTTCCGGTATGCCTGATCTTAAGACTGACAGTGAATCGACCAGACAGAAAGTTGCAAATTACCTGAAAAGTCTTCTTGATATGGGTGTGTACGGTTTCCGTATTGACGCTGCAAAGCATATGCAGCCTGAAGACCTCGAGTCAATTCTGGCCAAGGCCGGTAATCCTCCTGCATACATGGAGGTAATCGGTGCAGACGGTCAGCCTGTACAGCCTAACCAGTACGCAGGTATTCCAAACTCTGTTGTAACTGAGTTCAAGTACTGCGAAG
>JAEEGF010917522.1_pt1 | contig 97862 bp, 91 predicted proteins | sample 9134171 | NCBI WGS metagenome assembly JAEEGF01 (sample SAMN16246542, study PRJNA631951) | gut metagenome | biome: gut microbiome; feature: rumen; material: AP-attached | host: Bos | place: Iran: Karaj | collected 2018-10
CGCAAGTCTAAGACCCCTTGAAGACGACGAGGTAGATAGGGCCAAGGTGTAAGTGCAGTAATGTACTCAGCTGATGGTTACTAATAGGTCGAGAGCTTATTCTAATTGATTGTTATCCCTTGGATGATTAAGTCTTTCAATTTCTGTATTCAGTTTTCAAGATTCATGGCCCAGTGGCTCAGTTGGTTAGAGCGCCGCCCTGTCACGGCGGAGGTCACGGGTTCGAGTCCCGTCTGGGTCGTTTCCTAGCATTTGGGGTCTTAGCTCAGCTGGGAGAGCATCTGCCTTACAAGCAGAGGGTCACAGGTTCGAGCCCTGTAGGCCCCACTTAAGTAAATAATTATTATGGATGGATTCCCGAGTGGCCAAAGGGGACAGACTGTAAATCTGCTGCAAATTGCTTCGGTGGTTCGAATCCACCTCCATCCATTAGCCAAAAGGCAAATTTAATATCGCGGGATGGAGCAGTCTGGAAGCTCGTCGGGCTCATAACCCGAAGGTCATAGGTTCAAATCCTATTCCCGCTACGCCCAGTTAGCTCAGTTGGTAGAGCAAGGGACTGAAAATCCCTGTGTCTTTGGTTCGATTCCGAAACTGGGCACTTTCAATAAGTCTTGATTATTCAAGACTTTTTTTATTTCTCATTGTCATGTAAAAATTCCCTTTCTATTTTTAGTAATAATTCGAATTGTTAGTATGTAAGAAAAAAATCTATACTCTAGGTAGAAAAACGTTTTTACGGAGTATTTATGCCAATTACCATTCTTGTGAAGCCTGCTTCATCATCCTGTAATCTTCAATGTGATTACTGTTTCTATAAGGCTGAAGCAGATTTGAGATACGTACCGAATTCCGGGACCATGTCTTTTCATACTTTAAAGAATCTGATAAGAAAGACTCTTAATTTTGGTGAGGGTCCGATTAATTATGCCTTTCAGGGCGGAGAGCCGTTACTGTCGGGTATAGCTTTTTATGAAGAGATAATTAAGCTTCAAAAACAATATAATAAAAATGGACGTTTTATTCAAAATTCGATTCAGACAAACGGTACACTGATCAATGCAGAATGGGCTGAGTTCTTTAAAAAGAACAGGTTTTTAATAGGAATATCTCTTGACGGGCCCATGGTCATTCATGACATCCATAGAACGAATGCTTCCGGAGGATCGTTTGAAAATGTAATGTCGGCAATAGAATTACTTAGGGATTATAATGTTGACTTTAATATTTTATCTGTAGTTACTCCTGATTCTTATAGCCATGGTATGGAAATATATTCTTTTTTTAAACATGAGGGATTTGAATATATCCAGTTTATACCGATGCTTACGGACAATATGGATAAAGCAGATGATGCACAGGGGTTTGGTCAGTTCTTATCTGATGTATTTGATTGTTTTTATCAGGATCTAAAGAATGATGACGCACCTTATATTCGTAATTTTGATAATATGATCGGTTCACTTATGGGTTTTTATCCTGAAGCATGTGAATATATGGATTCATGTGTGGAAAACTATGCCATCGAAGCAGACGGAAGTGTATATCCCTGCGATTTTTACATGACTGATGAGTATTTGATGGGTAATGTAAACACCGATAACTCCATGGACCTTAAAGAAAGCCCCGTTATGCAAGAATTCATTAAGAGTTCTCATTTGATACCTGAAAAATGTGAAGCATGTGAGTATTTCAGGTTATGTAAGGGTGGCTGCCGACGATATAGAGAAATTGCGCAGGGTAATCATTACTATTGTGAAGGCTTTAAATATTTTTATGAAAAAAACTTGGATAAGCTAAAAGAAATTGCAGAATTAAAAGGGAAGGGATTTAAGTTATGAAGGCGATACTTATAGTTATGGACACATTGAACAGGCATATGCTAAGGATTTATAACCCTCAGGCAGAAACCATCACCCCCAATATAGACAGATTAGCTTTAAGATCAAAGATTTTTGATAATCACTATATCGGATCTGCTCCCTGCATGCCTGCACGAAGGGACATTTTGACAGGTCGATATAATTTTCTTGAGCGTGGCTGGGGCCCTATAGAGCCTTTTGATGTTACCTTCACTCAGATACTAAAGAAAAATAATATCTTTTCTCATATTGTTACAGATCATTGCCATTATGCTGAACTTGGCGGTGAAGGATATATGCAAAGCTATGATACCTGGGATCTTATCAGAGGCCAAGAAGTAGATGCATATGTATCTCGAGTCAAGGAACCGGAATATCCGGATAATTATATAGGAAGAACAGGAAGAGCTTATCAGTGGAATAGGACCGAATTTAAAAAAGAAGAAGATTTTCCCACGCCCAAAACATTGTCCCATGCAGTTAAGTGGCTTAAGGACAATGAAGGAAGTGATAACTTCTTTTTACAGATTGAATGCTTTGACCCCCATGAACCCTTTGACGCAACAGAAGAGTTTAAAAAGCTGTATCCGGATGATTTTTCGAAGATATATGAATGGCCGAGATATGATAACCTTGGCCCGGATGAAACCAAAGAAGCCATAGCGCATTTAAGACACATGTATATGGCTACACTTTCAATGGCAGATAAATGGCTTGGCAAGGTTTTTGATGAAATGGACAGGCAGAACATGTGGGATGATACTCTGGTTATTCTGACTTCAGATCACGGCCACATGCTTGGTGAACACAATGCAACAGGAAAAAATAAATTCCCTGCATGGAATGAAATGTGCAGAATTCCGCTTTTAGTGCATATGCCCCGGAAGTCTTCAAGTGACAGAAACAGAGCGCTTACACAGAACATAGATATTTTCCCTACGATCCTTGACTTCTTTAATATTGAATATGATAAAAAGAATCTTCACGGAAAGTCATGGAAAGATCTGTATGAAGATAACGAATCCAATAGAGATTACCGCATTTACGGCTGGTTCGGAAAGCCCGTAAATATAACGGACGGAAAATATACCTATTTTAAGGCGCCTAAAGAAAGAGCAAATACGCCCTTATATCAGTATTATACGATTCCCACTACACTCTTTAGTTACCTGCCTGTTACGGGAGAGAATATTTCTGTAGGAAAGTATTTAAAGCAAACCGATGCGCCGGTCTACAGGCTTGATCAGGGTGCCATAAACAATGGTGAAATGAGTGATGTGGTAGAAGAAACATATAAATCCATGCTTTTTGATGTGGAATCCGATCCAAAACAGCAGTATGATATAAAGGATGACGCCATCATAGAGAAAATGGAAGACGCCTTAAGAGAAAAGCTTAAGGAAGTCGGGGCGCCGATAGAACAGTTTGATAGACTTGGATTAAATTAATGGAAAAAATTAAACGATTATCGAAACTCTTTTTTAATATGGTTTATATAAGCTCCTTCACCTTTGGAGGGGGCTTTGTAATCGTATCCATCATGAAAAAGAAATTCGTTGACGAACTTCATTGGATCGAAGAAGATGAAATGCTTGATTATGTGGCTATATCGCAGTCATCGCCCGGAGCAATAGCCGTTAACTGCGCTATTTTAGTGGGTACCAAGATCGGAGGCTTCCCGGGAATGCTTACCGCGGTTGCTGGAACCATCCTTCCTCCCATAGTGATTCTTTCGGTAATAGCCATGTTTTATAAAGCCTTTGCCGAAAACACATATGTAAATATGATGCTCAGAGGAATGTCAGCGGGCGTTGCGGCGGTTGTGATTGATGTGGCAGTTTCTTTATGTATAAAAGAAACTTCGAAAAAGAATGTTTTAAATATAATTCTCATGGCAGCTGCCTTTATAGCAGCATTTGTATTTAAGATAAATGTCATTTATATAATAATTGTGGCAGCCGTAATAGGCTTAGTCGGCGCGCTGATCAACAGAAAGGAGAAAAAGAATGTTATTGATTAAACTGTTCTTCGCATTTCTCCAGATAGGCTTATTCAGTGTCGGCGGCGGATATGTTGCGATACCTTTAATACAGGCTAAGGCGGTTGATTCTTACGGATGGATTTCCCAGACAGAATTTGCGGATCTTGTTACCATAGCAGAGATGACTCCCGGGCCAATTGCCGTTAATTCAGCGACTTTCGTGGGCATGAAAATAGGCGGATTTGCAGGAGCCATAGTATCAACACTTGGATGTATTCTTCCATCCATGGTTCTGGTATCACTTATTTTCTTTTTATATAACAAATATAAGGGATTACCCCTTCTCGATGCGGTGATGGATTCCTTAAGAGCTGTGGTGGTAGCGCTTATACTTTCTGCAGGAATATCGCTCTTTAAAACGGCGGTTTTAGCAGGCGAAGATGATACAGCAATAACAATAGATGTAATGCAGCTTTTATTATTCGTTGTTTCTTTTTTGATATTACGTATAAAGAAGGCAAGTCCCATTCTTGTAATGTTTATTGCAGGGGTTGCGGGAATCGTGTCAAACCTTGTAATAGAGGCATTATTATAAAGGTGCCTGTCTTGAAAAGATGGGATATTTTTAGTATAATCTCAACGGCTGACAATTTGATAATGAAATCAATCAGGAGGATATATAATGATTAACTGGAACAATCTTGATACCTTAAATTCATTTAAGAACCTTTCTTCCAAGAAGGCAGTTGTTCTTAAAGATGCAATGCAGGGTGAAAACGGAGCTAAGAGAGTAAAAGAATACTCAATGCCCATGGCATGCGGCTTAAGCTTCAACTATGCTGCCAAGGCAGTTAACGATGAGATCATTGATGCTCTTGCAGATCTTGCAAAAGAAGCAGAACTTAATGAGAAATTTGAAGCTCTTTATAACGGTGAAGTTATTAATACCGGAGAAAAGAGACTTGTACTTCACCAGCTTACAAGAGGACAGCTTGGAAATGACGTAGTATTTGACGGCGTAAACAAGCGTGAGTTCTATTTAGGCGAGCAGAAGAAGATCGCTGAATTTGCCAATAAGGTACATGCAGGCGAAATCACAAACGCTAAAGGCGAAAAATTCACAACAGTAGTACAGATCGGTATCGGCGGTTCCGATCTTGGCCCCAGAGCTATGTATCTTGCTCTTGAAAACTGGGCTAAGGTAAATAACACCTTTAAGATGGAAGCTAAATTCATCAGTAACGTAGATCCTGATGATGCAGCAGGTGTTCTTAATTCGATCGATGTTGCACACTCATTATTCGTACTTGTATCAAAGTCCGGTACAACACTCGAAACACTCACCAACGAATCATTTGTTAAGGATGCTCTTAAGAAAGCAGGCCTTGATGCTTCCAAGCACATGATAGCTGTTACAAGTGAAACATCACCTCTTGCTAAGAGCAGTGATTATCTCGCAGCATTCTTTATGGATGACTTTATCGGCGGACGTTATTCTTCTTGTTCAGCAGTAGGTGGCGCAGTTCTTTCACTTGCCTTCGGACCTGAAGTATTTGACAGATTCTTAAAGGGAGCAGCAGAAGAAGATAAGCTTGCAACCAACAAAGATGTAAGAAAGAACCCTGCGATGCTTGACGCACTTATCGGTGTTTATGAAAGAAACGTACTTGGTCTTCCTTGTACAGCAGTTCTTCCTTATTCACAGGCATTAAGCCGTTTCCCTGCACACTTACAGCAGGCTGATATGGAATCAAACGGTAAGTCAGTTAACAGATTTGGCGAACCCATCAACTACGTAACAGGCCCCGTGATCTTCGGTGAACCCGGAACCAACGGACAGCATTCATTCTATCAGTTACTTCATCAGGGAACCGATATCGTACCTTTACAGTTCATCGGATTTAAGAACAGCCAGATCGGCTTAGATGTAGATATTCAGGGAAGCACCAGCCAGCAGAAGCTTTGCGCTAACGTTGCTGCGCAGATCGTTGCTTTTGCTTGCGGTAAAGATGATGAAAACAAGAACAAGAAATTCGAAGGCGGACGTCCTTCAAGCATCATCATCGGTGAAAAGCTTACTCCCGAATCTCTCGGTGCTCTTCTTTCACACTTTGAAAACAAGATTATGTTCCAGGGCTTTGTATGGAATGTAAACAGCTTTGACCAGGAAGGCGTACAGCTTGGTAAAGTTCTTGCTAAGAAGGTACTCGCTCACGAAACAGACGGAGCGCTTAAGGCTTACAGCGATTTACTTAACATCTAATATTTAAAAAGAAACAATATGGAACCTTTGGAAATTAGAGATCAACTAATATCCAAAGGTTCTTTTTTATATTTTGCAAACCCCGGCGGAGTTCGTGTATACTAAAAAAAACATATAATGTTAAAAAAGAGAGGTTATTTATGGCAAAAGTATTACTTATAAATGGGAGTCCCAACTTAAAGGGATGTACGGCTACTGCTTTGCAGGAGATGATAGATGTTTTTGAAAAAGAAAATATCGAAACAGAGCTTATCAATATCGGAAGAAAAGATATAAGAGGCTGTATATCATGTGGCAACTGCAATCTGACCGGAAAATGTGTTTTTGGTGATGACCCGGTAAACGAAATAGCGCCGAAATTCGAAGAGGCAGACGGCCTTGTAATAGGAAGTCCCGTATACTATGGATCACCTAACGGTACGGTCCTTTCCTTTTTAGACAGGCTCTTTTACAGCACTTCTTTTCCCAAACATATGAAAGTGGGAGCAGCAGTTGTAAGCTGCAGGCGCGGCGGAAATACAGCAACCTTCGATGTGCTTAATAAATACTTTTCCATAAGCGGTATGCCCATCGCTACCAGCACATACTGGAATATGGTCCACGGCTTTTCTGCAGCGGATGTTAAGAAGGACGCAGAAGGTTTACAGACCATGCGGAATCTTGCCAGAAATATGTCTTTTATGATAAAAGCCATTGCTGATGCAAAAGAAAAATACGGACTTCCCACCATGGATCGAGAGGCCTTCACCAGCTTCCCGGATGGAAAATGAGAAAGATAAGGGGTAGACAATGAGGAAACGTATCTTCGATATTATAGAAGTAGACAAAGATGGTGACAAGATAAGCGCATTCTATGACTGGTTTATGATGATCACAATACTGATTAGTATAATACCACTCTGGTTTCATGTAGATTATAAAGCGTTTAAAATAATTGATATTGTTACCGTGACAATATTTATAATTGATTATTTTTTACGGTGGTTTACATCTGACTTTAGGTTAAATTATGGTAAGTGGTCATTTGCAGTATATCCTGTAACCCCTTGGGCGATTATTGATTTATTATCCATAATTCCAAGCATAGGTATATTACAAAAAGGCTTTAAGTTATTTAAGTTGTTAAGATTATTTAGGACGTTTAAAGTCTTTAGAATCTTTAAAGCATTTAGATATTCTAAAAGTATCAATATAATAATAAATATTTTTAAGACGCAAAAAGATAGTTTGTTAGTTGTCTGTGGATTTTCAGTTTCATATATTCTAATATCTGCTCTTGTGATGTTTAACGCAGAGCCGGAAACATTTAATACAGTTTTTGATGCAATATATTGGGCAACTATTTCTTTGACAACAGTGGGGTATGGAGACGTATATGCTGTAAGTAGGGTAGGGAAAATAATTACAATGGTCTCATCTGTTTTAGGAGTAGCAATAGTTGCGCTTCCCGCCGGAATAATAATTGCCGGATATCAAGAAGAAGTTAAGAAGCTAAAAAAGAAAAATGAATAATTGATACGATGAGGGGAATATGAACAAAAAGATTAAAAAGATAGCCAAGTCGATTCAGCTGTCACCTGTAATAAAAAAACGAAAAAAGAATAATAAATTAGTTACTTTAGCCTCTGTCGGTATTGGACTTGTTGTTATTGGTGCTTTGGCAGGGGGAAACGACGCTAAGGAAGAAGTTATTCCGGAAGAGCCTGTCGTAGAAGTTGTAAAAGAGATAGCAGAAGATCCGAATGATATTCCGATTATCCTGGAAGAAAGTCAAGAGCCACTAGCCGTTGTGCATTTTATAGATGTAGGTCAGGGCGACTGTACCTTAATCGAATCAGCCGGACAATATTTGATGATAGATGCCGGTCCGGATGAATCAGGGACAAAAATACAGAAGTATTTGCAAGACAGAGAAATCAAAAAGATAGATTATTTAATCCTTACTCACCCTGACTCAGATCATATTGGCGGTGCTGATGTAGTAATAACGAAATTTGACATCGGAAAAATATACATGAGTTCTTTCGTAAAAGACAACTCGTATTATAGTCAATTGCAAGAGGCAATTAATTATAAAGAAATGGGATTTGAAATTCCCAAAGCTGGAAACACGTTTGATTTCGGGGATTGTAGTGTAACATTTTTGCAAGCGAAAATATATGATGATCCCAATAACTCATCTTTATGTTTTAAAGTTTCAGCCGGAGACAAAAGTATTTTCTTTGGCGGAGACATGGAAAGACAAGCAGAAATCGATTTAGTCGATTCTGGAAAAGATTTGTCTGCCACCATTTATCATGTTTCACATCATGGTAGTTATACTTCTTCGAGTAAAGAGCTATTGAATGCGATTAATCCTGAGTATGCTGTCGTAAGTTGTAAAGTCGATAATGAATACGGGCATCCTCATAAAGAAACTGTGGACGAATTAAGAGAAAGAGGTATCTCTTTATTTAGAACAGATATACAAGGGACTGTCACCGCAAAAATCAGTAGTGAATCCATAGAATGGAGCCTTGCTCCTGATCAAGATTATATAGGCGGTGACTCAGAACTTGAAAAGAAATATAAGGAAAAAGAGTTAACAGCTGATTTAGAAAACTCTGCTACTGACGCTAAAGAAGTAAGCGCTAAGGAAGCAAACGATAGGGATGTGGCGGCCAAAGAAGCGAGCGTGAAAGTCGAAAGTATAGATGATGGCAGCAAAAAGGACGATTTAGCTGCAATAGGTGCCGGAGCTGTTGCAGGAGCAGTGGTTGGAAATGAGGCTACGAGTAAGAACAATAAAGAAAGCTCAACTGCCAAAGAAAGTGTGCAGACAAATGATGTGCCTGCTTCACAAGACTATGTATACATAGGAAATGTAAACAACATGAAATTACATCAGTCTAACTGCACAGGTAAACTGCCAAAAGAAAGTAACAGGGTTTATTTTCACACGTTGGAAGAAGCTGAAAAAGCAGGTTATACAAAGGAAAACCAGTGCAAAAACTGTAAGCCGTATGGTAATTAAATTTTTAAAAGCGCATGATAAGTCATGCGCTTTTGTTATTTACTAAGGTTGTGGTGGCTGCAGCCATGAATGCTGCGGCAGATATACCTAAGATGCGGAACACGAAGTGGATGTGTACTGCAGAATGGTGCTCAGCCACAAAGAGCCACACAATAGGAAGAAGGGCTACAAGGGTAAAGGTTGCGATGTTTGTTAAATAAAGGTTCAGGTTCTTTTTATATATAGAAACGGAAAGAGCAACTATGTTTACTATAACTACCAGTATCAAAAGGACAATATAAACAGGTGAAGCATATTGATCCTTAGCATAGCTTAATGTATAGAAAAGTCCGTTGCCTCGCGGACGGCCTCCGACCACATCGGTCCAGCCCACAAGGGATGATACGGCATTTTTGAGAGTGCCTGTATGAAGAGTGAATTCCGCCAGGATCCATTTTGAGATCCACATGGAGCCGTATCCCAAAGCCCACAGGAAGGATAAATAAATAAAACTCAGGAAATTCTTAAGTAAAGTATCATTGTACAGAGTAAAATATGTAATCAGTAAAAACCCGAGAGTAACGACAGGATAGGTTAAAAAATCCGCATAGGATGTAACGATCCCTAGAATAAGAAACAATTCAGGAAAGTGGTTTCTCTTATATATACCTGCATGGTTAAAGAGTAAATACATAATAAAGATAAGAGAAACAACATTAATAATGGACATAGTGAAGGAGCTTAGTATCAGTACCGGTTTCATGAAAAGATATCCGAAACTCAGTGCGATAAAGAGAGCAATACGCTTTCTTTTTACACATAAAACACCAAGGCCCGAAAAAAGAAGGGCCTGAAAAATGGCGTTAAAGATGTATAAGCAGTTAACCGGCAACAGACACAGTAAAAGCTTTAATGGAAATAAATATCCATGCCAGTAGCGTCCGTAGGAGCGAAGCTCCAATGAATCAGCGTCACCACCATCAACTATAAACTTTATTGAATCCATGGGTGTCCATATTTCGCTGTCAAAATCCGAGTGATACATCCACATGGCTTGCTCAAAAGGATTTAAGTTATCCACATCCTCCATAGCATTTTGGAGCATAATTGAATCAGTATAGGATTCTTTGCCCTTAAGAATGTATTTAGTGATACCATCAAGTGCTTCATCGTCTTTGTTTTCAGCCAGCACGAAATCTATGCCGGTTGAAACGTGGGCTTTTACAACATCTGAAGGGAGCATAAAAGAAAGCACCATCAATAAAGTGCCAATAAGGAAGCAAATAAAACCTGTTAAGAGTAAATTACCAAACTTTGAAATAATAGACTTCATAAATCAACCTTTAATTATTAAAATCCTTTAATGATTATAACCCGTTTATTAAGAAAAGTGTATTAAATTATGGTCCTTTGTTTAATTGTATAGTCCTTCTGTTTTTTAAAAGAATAAGGTATGATATAAGAGAGTTAAATAAGAAAAGGAGAATTTTACCATGAATAAAAAACTTAAACTGTCTCTTTTTACAGCTCTTTACGGCGTGTTATTTTTGATCTGTCTTTATAAAAATACCTTTGGAGCAATGTATCCGTTATTAGTAATCGGTACGGTTATATATATCGGTTTCTCCATGAAGGCAGCAGGACAGAAGTTAAAGTTTGATGCTTACGGCATAAGCCTTGTAGCAGCCGCTTTCCTGTTAGGTGTTTCCCACATTTTTACTGCCAATTTTTTTGTTCATTTCTTTAACGGAATAGGAATATTTTTGGCATTGTTCTTATTCTCAACCCACGTATTTAACGATGATAAAGACTGGGCCTTTATACAGAATGTAAAGAATCTGATAACTCATGTAAGCGGAGCGTTTTCTCACTTTACATATATTTTTAAAGATTTCAAAAAAGGCTTAAAAGAAAGTGAACCGGAAGGCGAGAAGCCTAGAAAATCGGTTGTTGCTAAGATCATACTTACGATATTGGCTACAATTCCCGCTTTTATGATTATTCTCTCTCTTTTATCGATTGCAGATCCCGTATTTGCACAGGTAACAGAGAAAATAGTAGATAATTTCATTATGGGCGACTGGTTATTTATCCCGATCATGTTTATATTTGTTATCTGTTTCAGCTATGGAATCATACGAAGGGCATTAACAAAGCCTCTTGGATCAGAGAGAATCGACAATAAAAACATCGATTCCATAATTGCAATTACTGTGAGCATCATGTTCGATATCATTTATGTGATGTTTTCAATGATCCAGATAGTGTATCTCTTTATCGGAGGAGGAACACTTCCCGAGGGCTATACATATGCAGAGTACGCCCGTGAAGGTTTCGGCCAGCTTTTAGTCGTTGCGGTATTTAACTTTATAATCATAATCTTAGGTAACACACTATTTAAAAAGAATGTGGTATTAAAGATCACCCAGACAGTTATGAGTGTCTGCACCTATATCATGATCGTATCAAGTCTTATGCGACTTATACTTTACATCAGATACTATTATTTCACCTTTATGAGAGTGCTGGCTTTCTGGGCGCTTCTGACACTTGCCGTATTATTTGTCGGAGTCATGATACAGATATGGAATGAACGTTTTAATATGTTCAAGTATCTTGTTATCGGTACTTATATATGCTACATGGTGCTTGCCTTCTCAAGATGCGATTACTATATCGCAAAGGCCAATTTAAGTCAGGCTCATGAAAAGAACAGCTTCTTCTTGACAGAGAATAATTACAACGATACAGGTTACTTCTGGGATTTATCCTATGACGCACTTCCGGTTATTATGGAAGATGGATATTTCATAGGTGAGAATGATTATCACTTAGAAAGAATCAAGAGAGATTTAGATGCTAAAAAAGTGGGAATAAGAAGTTATAACTACTCACTAAGCCAGGCGAAGAAAATAGTAAAACAGTATAATAACTAAGAAAAGGCACCCTGTGATGGGTGCCTTTAATATATTTATTTAAATTCTATTCACTCCGGTCTTAATAGCTGCTTTCTTTACTGCTTCTGCAACGGTCTTACCTACTCTCGGGTCAAATGCCTTGGGAATAATGTATTCGGCATTTAACTCTTCATCAGAAACAAGGCTTGCGATAGCATAAGCCGCTGCAACCTTCATCTCGTCATTGATGTCTCTTGCTCTTACATCAAGAGCGCCTCTGAAGATTCCGGGGAATGCAAGCACGTTATTAATCTGGTTGGGGTAATCGCTTCTGCCTGTACCGATTACCGCAGCACCGCCTGCCTTTGCTTCATCGGGTGTGATTTCAGGAACGGGATTAGCCATGGGGAAGATGATGGGATTCTTTGCCATGGTAGCTACCATTTCTTTTGTAAGGGTTCCGGGCGCGGAAACACCGATGAACACGTCGGCGCCTTTGATTACTTCTGCGAGGCTTCCCTTTTCTTTATTCTTATTGGTGATCTTTGCCATTTCTACCTTTTCGGTATTTAATCCATCACGCCCTTCATAAATTGCTCCCTGACGGTCGCACATGATTACGTTCTTAAGTCCCATGCTGACTAAAAGCTTGATGATTGCAATACCTGCAGCACCTGCACCGCTGGTTACAACCTTGATATCCTTAATGTCCTTCTTTACAAGCTTAAGGGCATTGATCATGGCTGCGAGAACTACTACTGCAGTACCGTGCTGATCGTCGTGGAAAATGGGAATATCGCAGACTTCCTTAAGTCTTCTTTCGATTTCGAAACATCTGGGTGCGGAAATATCTTCAAGGTTAACTCCGCCAAAAGAACCTGCAAGAAGCTTTACGGTATTTACGATTTCATCAACATCCTTGCTTCTAATACAAAGAGGGAAAGCATCTACATCGCCAAATGCTTTAAATAATGCACATTTACCTTCCATAACGGGCATGCCTGCTTCAGGTCCGATATCTCCGAGACCTAAAACTGCTGTACCGTCAGTAATAACTGCTACAAGATTGTGTCTTCTTGTATAGGTATAGGAAAGATCCACGTCCTTCTGAATCTCAAGGCAGGGCTCCGCAACACCGGGAGTGTATGCCACTGATAATTCTTCTTTATTTGTAATGGGACAGGTAGCGATCACTTCAATCTTTCCGCCCCATTCTTTGTGTTTGTCCAAAGCGTACTGTTTGTCCATTTTTCCACCTCGTTTTTCTTTTATTTATAAGTGATATTTCTTTTTTAGTCAATGATATGCTATCATAAGGAACGAAGTATGTATAGGGAGCGTTACCATGAATAAATTAAGTTTATTATTTCCTGATTCTGATACGAATGTCAGAGTTCTCTCCAAGGAGACCATGCATGATCTTGGCTTTGACATGATAGTTTCAGCATTATCAAAAAAAGAAAGTGAAAGAAACATCATCTTTAAGATGTTATCAAAGCTTCCTTCCGATCCTGCCACTATTAAATTCCGCGCAGATATTTTCGAAGATATTCTTACCTTTCCCGAATTACGAAACGAATTACAGACTCTTCTTGAAAAAGTAGATTTCTTAAAGACCTACGGAAGTTTCAGTAAAGAGACCGATGTTCAGGGTGTATGGGATCTTATGCACCGAATGGAAGAAATGCATGATTATATAATTGCTGTTGAAGCAATTTATAACTGCTTAAGTAACATAGATATTAAATCTGAAGGTTTGATACGTCTTCGCGACTATACCAAAGAGCGTTACAACGACCGCGGCTTCAAGGAGCTTAAAAAGGACATCGAAGCTCTTCGTGCCGACACATCAAACCTCAAAAGTGTTACTCTGGGCGTTAACTTGAATCAGCGCTTTGAAGCAGAATCCATGGGTCTTGTTTCCATTAACAGTAAGCCTTTTACTAAGTCAGAAGTAATATCCAACTTTACGGATTTCTTATCAAGAAAAGATGACATCCAGAACACTACCGACTGGAACGAAAAATATCAGTACCGTCCCATGTCGCAGCCCGCGGATTCAACCGGACTTGAAAAAATGGCCTTTCTTAACATGACTCACGGCTTATCACTTCTTGTGGATGGAGAGCTTGGCACCAATGTAATGCAGTACATGGACAAGGTTGCAAGCCACATGGTAAATAGAACAGTTAAGAATCTAAAATTCATTATTTCAAGACATATCAATGCTGATATTCATGAAATAACGGATCTTATTCCTGAATTCATGTTTTATATAAGATTCGAAGAGTTTATAACCCGTTTAAAATCCATCGGTTGCACCTTTGCAAAGCCCGAACCTATTTTAGAATCCGGTTCCGTATATGATTTAAAGGCGACAGGTCTTTATAATCTTAAGCTTGCCATTGCAGCCTTTGATGCCAAAACCGATCCTAAAGAAATCGTCACCAATGAATTCTATTTTGACAAAGATCACATGATTTATATCCTTACCGGTGCTAACCGTGGCGGTAAGACCACCATTACTCAGGCTGTGGGAATCTCCGTACTTCTTGCTCAGCACGGCATATATGTACCTGCGGATTCCTTCAGATTCGCGCCCTTCGATATGGTGCTCACTCATTTCCCCGCTGACGAGGATAAGACCATGGACCTCGGTCGTCTCGGAGAAGAATGTCAGAGATTTAAGGATTTATATAAAGAAGCAACAGAGAAAAGCCTTCTTTTGCTTAACGAATCATTCTCGACTACATCTTATGAAGAAGGCTACTACATTGCATTCGATGCGGTAAAGGCTTTAAGAAAGAAGGGGATTCGTACCATTTACAATACTCACATGCATAAACTTGGCATGGAACTGGATGGATTAAATGAAGGTCCCGGACAGGGACAGGTTGCATCACTTGTATCTGCATCAAAGGAAGGAAAGCGATCCTACATAGTTATTGTCGCTCCGCCCGAAGGCACTTCCTATGCAAGAGATATTGCAGAAAAATATGGCGTCACATATGATATGTTGACGGAAGAATAAAGCGTAAACTGTTTACTGAAAAAGCCCGAAAGATTTCGGGCTTTTTATTCTTTATATAGATTTTTATTGGCGCAAAAGAACTTTCATTATTATTCCTCCGCATATCTATCTTTCCTCAGGATTTATAACACCTAAGAATATTACATCTAAATATTTTCCTTCAACGAAAACATCATCTTTAAACAGAGCTTCTTTTACAAAGCCTGCGGCTTCGTGGGTTTTTACCGAAGCTTCGTTAAAAGAAAGAACTCTTGATATGATCTTATGAAGCTTTAATTCTTCGAATCCGTATTTTACCATAAGGCGGCAGGCTTCTTTTCCGATGCCGCGGCCGAAGGCTCTGTCTTCACCTAGGAAGATGCCGATTTCAGCTTTTCTGTTTTCTTTTTCAAAATGCTGGAGGTATACGCATCCTAAAGGCATGTCATTTTCTTTATCACAGACTATAAAATCAACAACTTCACCGGTTTCGACCTTTTCGCGGAACCACTTAAGGTGAGATTCATAAGTTAAGGGAGTTCTGTAGATAAAGTTATCCATTACGCGCTTTGAATTACGCCAGGAAACCACCATTTGGGTATCTTCTTCCGTCAGGGGGCGTAAATAGATTTTTTCGCCAACTGCTTTTTTGTCTATTTTCATAAAATACAAGCCTTTCTTTGATAAATTGATACTATCATAAAGCCCTATTTCGCTCAATACTTCATTGACTTTAGGGTGAATCAAAGATATCCTTTTCTTTGAAGGGATTTTATATGGAAAGTAAAACAAGAGAATATCAAGAAAGAATAAATACTGAAAAAGAGAGCGCAAAAAAAGCCATGGAAACTCAGAGCGCCAATGCTAAAGCTCCGGCAAATAAGAAGACCAAAAAAGTACGTTCCGCAGTGCCGGTTTATTTTGTATCTTTATTTGTAGTGCTTTGGGCATGGCTCTTACCTTTATATAAATTCTCAAATTTCTTTTTGTTATTTATGTTTTCGGGAATTATATATCTGGTAGCAAGTCTCATATGGCGTCCTTACAAGGTTGTTATTGAGCCTGAAAAAGAAATAGCTGCTAAAGAGCAGAAGACGATTGCCACAACCGGAGATCCTGACATAGACAAAATGCAGGAAGATGCGAAAGAAGCCGTGCGCAGGATGGATATAAGCGCAAGAGGCATTAAGGATAACGGGATCAGATTAAAAATAGCTCACCTCCAGGATGTAACGGAGCGTATTGTCGACAAGCTTAAAGAAGAACATGAAAAGAAAATGGAGGTGCGCAGGTTCTTTAATTACTACCTTCCCACCACCATTAAGCTTATTGCCAAATACAATGAGATCGACGAGCTTAATGCTGTCGGTGAAAACATTGATGCCACCAAGGCAGACCTTGAAGAGATGATAGGGAAGCTCACGGAAGCTTTTGATAAACAGTTAGATGCGCTTTATGGAAAAGACGCACTGGATGTTTCAACGGAAATCAAAGTAATGGAAAGCTTACTCAGAAGAGAAGGCTTATTATAAACGCGTAAAAGGAGAATGAAATGGAACAGGAAAACGTAAAACCCACACTTACATTGGAACCCGATTCATTAATGGAAGCATCCTCCGCTTTCAGAGAGATCACTCTTGAAGAGGCCAAAAAGAATGCACCCGTACCTACCGCTGAAGAGGTAAAAGAAATTATTCCCGCAGTGCTTGATGATACATTACTTACTGAAGATGAAAAGAAGCAGGTTGAAGAATTTGCTTCGAAGATCGATATCAAGAACACTCAGCAGGTTATCCAGTACGGTTCGGCAGCTCAGAAGAGCGTGGCAGATTTCTCACAGAATGCATTGGAGCATGTAAAGACAAGAGATTTAGGCGAAATCGGTGAGTCTTTAACAAATCTTGTAGTAGAGATTAAGAACGCATCAGAGCCTGAAAAGAAGGGTCTCGCAGGTCTTTTCCAGAAGAAGAAAAATGATTTTGAAGCAATGAAGGCTTCTTATTCAAAGGCCGAGACCAATGTGGACAGAATCGTAACAACTCTTGAAAAGCATGAAGTAGTGCTTATGAAGGATATCGCATTATTCGATAAGCTCTACGATCTCAACTTAAACTATTACAAAGAGCTTACCATGTACATTCTTGCAGGTAAGAAGGCTTTGGAAAATGCCAGAAATACAGAGCTTGCAGATTTAAAGAAAAAGGCTGAAGAAACAGGGACACAGGAAGACGCACAAGGCTATAACGATTTTGCCTCCATGTGTGACAGATTCGAAAAGAAGCTTCACGACCTTGAACTTACAAGGATCATTTCCGTACAGATGGGACCTCAGACAAGACTTCTCCAGAATAATGATATGCTCATGCTTGAGAAGATACAGTCATCCCTTATTAATACTATTCCCCTTTGGAAGAGTCAGCTGGTACTTGCCCTTGGCATAAGCCATTCCGCTCAGGCCACAAAAGCGCAGAACGAAGTAACGGAAATGACCAACGAGCTTCTTAAAAAGAATGCTGAAACGCTTAAGATGTCTACGATCGAAACAGCAAAAGAAGCAGAGCGTTCCATCGTAGATATTGAAACTCTTAAAGAAACCAATACAAAGCTTATCGAAACCCTCGATGAAGTTATTAATATTCATGAAGAAGGACGCACAAAGCGTGCGGAAGCCGAAGTTGAGCTTGCTAAGATCGAAGGCGAGTTAAAGGCTAAGTTGCTTGAAATGAGAGGGTAAATTAAAGGAGTTAAAATGACTTTTTTAAAAGACCGTAAAATTGCATATTCGGTTTTGCTGTTAGCTTTTATATTAGCTATCATTGTGGGACAGTTAAGAAAAGAGCCTTACGTTTTAAAAGATCAGCAGATCAAGATTGAAAGGGAAGCAGCAAGAGAAGCAGCAAGAGAGCAGGCTTTAAGGGAAAGGATCGCTGAGGAAGAGAAAGCGACAGATGATTCAGCGGATACTTTTGAAATAGTAGTCCCGGGAACATCTGATACGCCCATTGAGTACGTGCAGGGCATTTTCGCCGACATGAAGGATTCTACTAAAATCGCTCTTGTTGTACTGTTGATAATCTTTCTTTCCAAGAAAGCAAAAAAGATGAGATAGCACATTTAAGAAATATTTAAATAAAAGTGAAACCTTTTAGGCGCTTCATACGTCTAATATATGGTAAGATGAAAATGAGGTGCAGGCATTCCCTGTGAGTAAGACTGATATGAGCAAAAAGAAAAGGAATCAATTAAAGATAAGAGAAAGACGCCAGCAGGCAGGAGCAGTTCTTTTTATGCTACCCAGCCTAATTGGTGTCTTTTTATTCTTTATTCTGCCTCTTTTTGTGGTCATTTATTACAGCTTCATAGATAACCCGATCAGAGCCGAGTTCGTAGGTTTTGATAATTTCGTAAATGTATGGAAAAACGGTGCCTTTAAGCTGGCGGGAAAGAACACCCTTGTTTTTTCCTTTATAGCAATGCCTCTTTCTGTAATATTATCGCTTCTTCTTGCGACAATGCTTGACAGAAATATCCCGTTAAGAAGTCAGTTCAGAACCTTCTTTTTAACACCCATGATGGTACCCATTGCCTCCATAGTCCTTATTGTGCAGGTAATGTTTCATTATAACGGCGCCATCAATACATTGATCCAGAACCTTGGCGGAGCTAAGATCGACTGGCTTAAATCCGACTATGCCGGATTTGTTATTGTACTTTTGTTCCTTTGGAAAAATTTAGGATACAACATGATCCTGTTTCTATCTGCCCTGGAGGCCATTCCTTCTTCACTTATCGAAGTTGCTTTATTGGAAAATGCCAACAGATGGCAGATATTTTGGAGCATTAAAATCAGGTATCTTTCTTCTACGATTTTGTTTGTTACAATTTTATCATTGATCAACTCATTTAAAGTATTCAGAGAGATATATTTGATGACGGGGGACTATCCCTACGACTCTTTATACATGCTGCAGCACTTCATGAATAATACCTTTAATTCACTGGATTATCAGAAGCTGTCCACTGCGGCGATCATCATGTCCATCGTCATGATAATAATTATCGGAACGCTTTTCCTCGTTGAAAGCAGGTTCGGAAGGGATGTGGAAAATGAGTAAAAAGCGTACCCTTTCACAAAAGAGAAAACGAGAGTTAATACAGATCACGCTTATAACCATAGTGGCAGCAGTATTCGCGATTGTATTTTTAACGCCCATAGTACTTACCATTACCAACTCCTTTATGAGTCAGACCGAGATCAATGCTAACTACGGCGCCATATTTGCGCGCTCCGAGAATGGCGGTAAAGTATTTATTTCGAAGATAGTACATCTTAAGTTTATTCCCGATATGGTATCCTTCGGTCAGTATTTGACGGTTCTTTTTAAGAGTCCGGAATATTTATATAAATTCTGGAATTCAGTAATACTGGTAGGACCGATTGTTGTGTTCCAGTTAGGCGTTGCCCTCTTTGCATCCTACGGCTTTGCCCGTGCCAAGGGAAGGTTAAAAGAAATCATATTCTTTACATATATAATACTCATGCTTATGCCATATCAGGTAACGCTGGTACCCAACTATCTTGTATCAAGCTGGTTACATATCATTAATACAAGATGGGCAATATGGCTTCCCGGCATAGCATCGCCCTTCGCAGTTTATTTACTTACCAAGTTTATGCGAAGGATTCCGTCAGCCTACATTGACGCCGCCAAAATGGATGGCGCCAATGAATGGAAGATTTTTACCAAGGTATGTGTGCCTATGACCAAGAGCTGCCTATATTCGGTAGCAATCCTGGTATTTATAGATTATTGGAACATGGTTGAACAGCCTCTTGTTCTTTTGGCAGACCCTGAAATGTATCCTCTTTCCGTATTCTTATCACAGATCAATGCGGGAGAAACGGGCCTTGCTTTTGCAGTAGCGACTATTTATATGATTCCCGGACTGTTAGTATTCCTGTACGGCGAAGATTACCTTGTGGAAGGTATCATGTATCAGGGCGGAATTAAGGGATAAAGGAGAAAAACATGGAACAGAAAAAATCAAGAAAAGAATGGATTAAGACCATAGCGATCATCTTTCTATCGGTAATGCTGGTTTTAACCTTTTTCTCACAGACAATCTTAAATTATTCGCTTCCCGAAGTGTCCGCTCAGTATTGTTACTCCGGGGAAATCACCAATAAGATTCGTGGAACGGGAACGGTTGAATCCGCAGATCCTTATTCCGTACAGGCAAAAGAAGGTCGTACGGTTGAAAAGCTGGGAGCTAAAGTAGGGGATACCGTTGAAAAAGGCGATGTGCTTTATTATCTCGAAGAAGGCGACAGCGCAGAGCTTGAAGAAGCATTAAAAACGCTTGAAGCAGCGGAACTTGCATATAAGAAAGCCCTGGTAACAGGTGGCGTTACATCCGATGTATCATCGGGAGTTGAAAATGGTTCTTCCTTAAGTGATGCGGTTTTAAATGAAAAGCTCAATACCATCAAATCTTTGAATGATAAAATCACAAATCTTGAAGCACAGATCGCGTTATATGATGAAACAACTCCGGAAAAGTATGCCGGAATAAGAAAAGAAATCTCTGATGCAGAGGCAGCTCTTTCAAGCTGGACAACTCAGCATACAGCCAATGAATTGGCCCTTGAAAATGCAAAGACTGCAAAGCAGACCGCTGATAACAAATACAACGAAGCAGTAAATTACAAGAATGCGGCACAGGCTGCGTTGAATGCTGCCAATGCAGAAAAAACAGAGGCACAGGAAGAACTTGCTGCAGCACAGGCTGCGGGGGATCAGGATGCTGCTGATGCAGCTCAGGCAAAGATCAATGCGGCAGACACTAAAATTACCAACGGAACCACAAGACTTGCAGAGGCGGAAGAAGCTTTAGATGATGCAACAGTAGATTATAACGCCGTTAAAAATACTCTCGCTCAGGCAGTAACAGATGCAACAACCGCATATAATACCAGCAAGAATAAGGTTCAGGAATATACCAATACGATCAATACCAAAAAGGCGTCTCTTGAAGATACCAAGTACAGTTTAAATAAGCAATTGACCGAAGCCAAGAATAAGCTCGAAAAAGTTCAGTCTGAACTCGGCACGGTTTATGATCTGTCCGCACTCTATTCTGCAGTTAAAGATGCAAAGAAAAATGTGGAGGATCTTCGCTCAAAGTCATCAGGCAACACAATTGTGGCTCCTGTTTCAGGAACGATTCTTACCATGAATTATGTGTCCGGACAGAGCATTGAGGCAAGCTCCGAAGTAGCCACAATTCAGATTGAAGGTCGCGGATATACTCTTGCTATGGAAGTTTCTTCCGATCAGGCAAAGCTTGTAACAGTGGGCGATGAAGCTGATATTGTAAATTCATGGTGGTACACGGATGTGCAGGCTCGAGTAAAACAGATCCGTCCCAGCAAAGAGAATCCCCAGAACGGAAAGCAGATTATATTTGAATTATCCGGAGATGTAACTCCCGGTCAGTCTCTATCCGTTTCAGTAGGTTCAAGAAGCGCCAATTATGATACCGTTATTCCCAAGAGCGCTTTAAATGAAGATAACAACGGAAAATTTGTATATAAGGTAGTATCCAAATCAGCACCCTTCGGTAACAGATATATCGCTGAAAGAGTTGATGTAACGGTTCTTGCTGAAGATGATACCCAATGCGCGGTTTCAGGTGCTTTTGAAGGCTACGATTATGTGATCACTACTTCTTCAAAGCCAATTGAAGATAAGGCACAGGTTAGATTAAAGGATTAAAAATGGCATATTTACGAGAGGTTTTTCAAAAAAAACAAATTAAATGGGCCATCGTATCTTTTGTATTTTTACTGGCAGCGCTGATTGTTACGGCATTGTCTGTTAGAAAAGCCAACAGTCTTACGGATCAGAATATAAGCAGGCGCTGGAGTGATGACAACGATTACACATCGATTTCCGTATTTATATCGGAACTTGCTGATATAAGGGAGAGAGATGTACAGGGTTATTACTACGGTATAAAAGCAAAGCTTACGGAAGAGTCCTTGATAAATGATGATGACGCGGGAAGAAAGCTTGTTCAGGCATATTCCTCGGTGGGCGAGACACAGATCGTCTCAAATACCGGTTCTGTTAAAGTCACGACTCTCGGTGTGGGAGGAGATTTCTTTTTGTTCCACCCGGTGAAGCTTGTGAGCGGAAACTATTTCAGCGGCGACGAAGTCATGAAGGATAAAGTTATCCTTGATAAGAATGCAGCTTTTTCCTTATTCGGATCCTATGACATAGTGGGTCAGATGGTGGAGATCGGCGGAATAAGGCATATAGTCGCAGGCGTGGCGGAAGAAGATACAGGTTATCTTCAGAAGCTTTCAGGTATGAGCGATTCCATTGCCTATGTTTCTTATGACACACTTTGTAAGTACGGAACAGACAGACCGATCGACGTCTATGAAGTACTGTTACCGAACCCTGTTGGTTCTTTTGGTAAGAAGATAGTGGAAGAAGTTGTCGCTATTGACGAAGGAAAGATGGAAATCATTGAGAATGCGGGACGATTTAAGTTTTATAAGCTTCTCATGAAGGTACCTTCTTTTCCCATAAGAAGCATGAACTTAAAGGGTGTTGTATATCCCTATTGGGAGAACGTAGCCCGAGGTGTTGAAGGATACCTCATGATGGCAGCGTTAGTGGGTACGTTTCTTTATCTGGTGCCCATAGTTTATTTAATTTATATAGTATCGAGAATGTGGAAGATGCGTACGATTCACATTAGAGATATAAAGCAATTTGTTGATAATTTGATAGATGCTCACAGAAGGAAAGAGTATTTTAAGGAGGATGAGAATGAAGAAGATAATTAAGAAAGGCGCTATATTCCTGATGCTTGCCATGGGACTTACCCTCGCTTCCTGCGGTAAGAAGGAAAAAGCAGTTGAAATCGACAAAAACACTATTTTCAGAGAAACTGAAATAACGGTTCCCACCAAGGAGAACTTCCAGGTATCTTCAATGGCATATCAGAACGGAAGAGTTTATTATGTGGGAATTACCTACAACGAAGAGGATTTTTCATCAAATAACTATTTCTGCTCAATAAATGTTGACGGTTCGGATTTAAAGGAAATTGAATTTAATCCCGGAGAAGAAGGCTCAAACTACTGGATCGAAAACCTTTTAGTTGCCGATAACGGAAATGCATATCTTTTCTATTCGGCATACAAGGAAGATTATTCCGATCCCGATAACCCGATCTACGAAAATTCCTACAATGTTTATGTGATCGACGAAGCAGGAAACGGAAAAGCAATTTCATTAAAGGATCTTGTAAAGGATTCAAATGTAAATCTTATCCGCTATGCAGGTGACAATAAATTCCTCATGCAGATTGACTCAACCATGTACCTCTTAGATGAAAACATGTCTGTAATTAAGAAGAGCGACATGGGCGATAACTATTACGGAAATACCCTTACCTTAAAAGACGGAACGTTTTCAGTATGTTACTGGGGAGACAACGGTCAGGTCATCTCTAAGTTTGACCTTGATAACCTTGCTATAGGAGATGCCATAGAGGTTCCTTTTGATATCAGTTCAAAGAATGTTTTACAGGGCTACGGATACGATCTCTTCTTTAATGACAATACATGCCTTTACGGTTGGAACGTCGGGGACAAAGAAATGACACCCCTGCTTAACTACGTAAATTCCGATGTCATGAACAGCTACTATGATCTTTTTGCAGGTATTGATGAAAAGACATATGTGGGCGTCTATACCGACTGGGATGCAGGAAACTATGGAGAGCTCAAGATTGCTACATTTACCAAGGTTCCTCCGGAAGAAGTAAAAGATAAAAAGTCTCTTACAATGGGATGTATGTATCTTGATTCCGACCTTAAAAAGAAGGTTATTGACTTTAATAAGGCAAGTGACGAGTACAGAATCTTGATTCAGGATTACTCATCATACAATACCGAAGATGATTGGGAAGCAGGCTACAAGCGTTTCAATTCAGATATTGCTGCAGGTAATGCTCCCGATATCATAGTGAGCTCCGACATGGGCGTAAAAAATTACATGTCGAAGGGTCTTTTCCTTGATCTTACTGATTACTTAAAGAACGATCCTGAAATAGATTACAATGATATATTCCCTAACCTCATTGAGGCTATGTCCTATGACGGTAAGCTTTACATGGTGAGCCGCGGATTCTATATAAGCACTGTAGCAGGTAAGAAGAGTGTTATCGGTGACAGAACAAGCTGGACCATGAAAGAGATGATGGACTTTGAAAAGACACTTCCCGAAGGTTCCGAGCTCTTCTCTCTTAATTCAAGAAGCAGCTTCTTATATTCAATCCTCAGTGCCAATGCAACGGATTATGTGGACTGGAATGAAGGCAAGTGCTACTTTAACACAGAAGAATTCATGGATCTTCTTGAATATGTAAAGACCATACCTACCGATGAAGAATTGGAAAGCGTATGGAGCGATGAAGATTTCTGGGCTAATTACGATTCAATGTGGCGTGAAAACAAGGTTATCCTTCAGAATGCAAACATTTACTCACCTTACGCATACAGACAGTTAGTAAGAGTTACATTTGGTGAGCCTGTTTCATTTATAGGTTATCCTTCTACTTCAGGACAGGGCTCTTCGATCTATCTTGAAAATGCGGCATTGATTTCCGCAAAGAGTAAGTATCCGGATGTTGCCTGGGAAATCGTAAGAACCTTTATGGCTCCGGAAGAAGTGAACCCTGAATTCGGTTACAGATATTACGGCTCGATTCCTGCATTCATGTCTGAATTCGATAAGCAGTGTGAAGAAGCCATGAAGGAAGAAAGTCATGAAGACGGTGACGGTGAAGTGATCATCTACAAGGATACAACCTGGGTAGGTGGCGAAGAGATCGAAATCGATCCTTTGACACAGGCTGAAGTTGACGAGCTTAAGAACTTTGTCAAGTCCGTAAATTCCATTAACCAGCTTGACAATGATATTCTTGTGATCATTCAGGAAGAAACAGAACCCTTCTATCAGGGTCAGAAGACAGCAAAAGAAGTTGCTGACATTATCCAGAGCAGAGTATCTATTTACATTAACGAAAAGAGATAAGATCAATATTAAATAAAAGTCCGGTGGCGTAAGTCACCGGATTTTTTATTGCCTTGCCGGATTCATCGGTGAATACTTCATAAAATTTATATAACCTATGGCATATACAACCGCAATTAGGTAAAATAAAGAAGCATATGAAAGGAAGATTTTATGAATATAGTTGTACTTGAAAGAGCCAGCGTAGGCCTGGATGTTTCCATAGATTGTTTCAACGAGCTTGGCACAGTTACAGCCTACAATAATACCCTTTATGATGAAATAAAGGAAAGAATAAAAGACGCAGATATTATTGTTGCCAACAAGAGTCCCCTAAATGAAGAGACCTTGAAGGATGCTAAGAATGTTAAGCTTATATGTGAATTCGCAACAGGCTTTGATAATGTTGATGTTGATTATTGCAGAAGCCGTGGTATCGCAGTAAGCAATGTACGTAACTACAGCACGGAAATGGTAGCACAGCATACCTTTGCCATGGCACTCTTTTTAACCGAAAAGCTTCGTCACTATGATGATTATGTTAAAAGTGGCGAATACGGCTCACAGCAGCGATTTTCCAATTTTGACATTCCCTTCAGGGAATTTGCGGGAAAGACCTGGGGTATAATCGGCATGGGAAATATAGGTCAGTGCGTTGCAAGGATCGCAAAAGCCTTTAACATGAAGGTTATATTCTATTCGGTAACCGGAAAAAGCACAGTGACGGAATATGAAAGAGTGGACTTTGATACAATCTTAAAAGAATCGGATTATTTGTCCGTTCATTGCCCCTTATCAGATCTCACCAGGGATTTAATTGATGATGCTGCCATCAGAAAGATGAAGAAAACTGCTTATTTGATCAACGTGGCCCGTGGCCCTATTGTCAATGAAAAAGCTTTATATGATGCATTAAATGAAGGTAGGATTGCGGGAGCAGGGCTTGATGTTCTTACAAAAGAACCGATAGCTGACACAAATCCTTTAAAGGATATCAAGGATTCAGGAAAGCTCATCATCACTCCCCACCTTGCCTGGGCATCCATCGAAGCAAGGGAGCGCTGTGTACAGATCAACTACCAAAACATAAAAGCTTTTCTTAAGGGAGAGCGCCTTAACCGTGTAGATTAGGAGGTTTTATGAGAACAATAGGTATTATCGGAGCCATGGAACTGGAAGTGGAAACACTTATCTCTTCTCTTACGGAAAAAGAAGAACTTTCTTTTTCCAAAAGAAAGTTTTACAAGGGAAAGTTAAATGGTAAAAATGTTGTGATAGCGCGCTGTGGCGTGGGAAAAGTAAATGCAGCCCTCACAGTGCAGATGATGGTAGATAAATTCAACATCACGGATATCATAAATACCGGCGTTGCAGGTTCCTTAAATGAAAAGATAGATATAGGAGATATTGTTCTTGCAACCGGTGCGGTTTATCACGATATGGAGGCGGTTGCCTTCGGATATGAGCGCGGCCAGGTGCCTCAGATGGATATCTTTGAATTTCCTACGGCAAAAGAACTTGTTGACCTTGCGGAAAAAGCATGCCTTAAAGTAAATCCTGACATTAAGGTATATAAAGGCAGGATCGCATCGGGAGACCAGTTCATAGCGGATAAAGAAACCAAGAACACCATCAAAAATTATTTTTCCCCCCTTTGTGTTGAAATGGAGGGTGCTGCCATGGCACATGCAGCATATGTTAACGGTATCAACTGCCTTATTATAAGAGCAATCTCCGATAAGGCCGATGATTCCGCAGAGATGGATTATCCCACATTTGAAAAAGAAGCTGCAATCCATTCAGCGAGAATGGTTATGGAAATGATGAATAACTTATAGGAGAAGACCATGAAGGTAAAAGAAAGTAATTTTATAAAAGAGAACAAGCCTCTTTTCAAAGCTTTAATCGGAAAGCTTCTTGAAAAGTATGAATATGCATCTCTTTTCGCAGAAGACAGCTACGGGAAGACATATTCAGTATCAAAGCTTGGTACCAATATACAGGAAAGCGACTTAAATACTCACAGAGGTTTTGTAATTAAAGTATATGATAAAGGGACCTTTTTAGAGTATTCCGACAATGCCATCGATGAAAAAAGAATCGATTATATCGTAAAGACCATTGATGAGCGTATTACCCACCTCTATGAAAAGGGTGAGTTCAATAAATACAAGGCACCGGAAGATGAAACGGTTTCTTTTGATAAGAGTGCCGATATGAAGATTGACCCCGAAGAAATGGGGGATGCTTCCATAGTTGAGTATTTGACTAAGATCAATAAGGGTGCGGCAAAGCTTGATGAAAGAGTTATTAACTGCACTGCCATGACAGCATATAAAAGAATGTCACATCTTTTCTTATCTAAAAATAAGGACATGACACAGAATTTTATGTGGACTCAGGCAACCGTGGCAGTTTATACGAAGCGCGATGAGGAAGTAAAGAGATACATGAAATCAGCATCGGTTCTCGGCGGCATGGAAGTATTGAACATCCTGGAGGAAGCTCTTCCTGAGGTTGTTAAGTGTGCGGTTGAACTTCTTGATTCAGAGCAGATTGAGCCCGGTGAATATGATTGCATCTGCACTCCCGAGACCACGGGTATGATCGTCCATGAAGCCTTCGGACATGGCGTAGAAATGGATATGTTCGTAAAGGACAGAGCGGAAGCTAAGAATACCATCGGAGAAATGGTGGCATCAGAACTTGTTACCATGCATGATGGTAACGGAATCGATCAGACAGCAACTTTCTTTTTCGATGATGAAGGAACACTGGCTTCTGACACCATCATAATCGACCACGGTAAGCTTGTAACAGGAATGTGTGACCTTCAGTCAGGACTTGCTCTTAATGTAAAGCCTACAGGTAACGGTCGAAGAGAAAGCTATGAAAGAAAAGCCTACACAAGAATGACCAATACTTATTTTGAAAAGGGAACCGACAAGCTTGAAGACATGATCGCTTCGATCGATTACGGATTCATGCTGGAAAATCCCATGTCCGGTATGGAAGACCCTAAGAACTGGGGTATTCAGATGATGGTAAACGTGGCGCGAGAGATTAAAGACGGTAAGTTTACAGGAAAGATCTTTTCACCCATTGTTATGACAGGTTATGTGCCCACACTTTTAAAGTCCATTTCCATGGTATCCGATGAGGCACACTATAACGGCTCAGGATATTGCGGCAAGGGATACAAGGAATGGGTTAAGGTATCGGACGGCGGCGCATATATTAAAGCGAGAATCAGATTAGGATAGGTGAGTTATGGATAGAATACTTAGATTACTTAAAGAGTGCGGCATCAAAACATATACCGTAACCTCTACTAAAAAAGAAAGCGTTGAGCTTTTCTTTATAAAGAAAAACGTGGACATGCGCCGCATGAACAGAAAGAATGTCTTTTCAATAACTGTTTATAAAGACATGTTGGAAGAGGGAAAGAAGATTCGCGGATTTGCATCTATTCTGGTTAATGAGTCAGATGCGGATGATGAGATAAAAAACCGCATCATGCAAAGCTTAGACAGCGCTAAATACGTAAAGAATCCTTATTTTGAGCTTCCTGTAAGAGAGCTTTCCAAAGAAGTTGATTGCTGCGGTGATCTTTCAGGAAAGTCACTTGATGAAATAGCAGAAGAATTTGCAAGTGCCGCATATTCTGCAGACTGCGATGAAAAGGCATTTATCAATTCTTTTGAAGTATTTGTAACAGAAAAGCATGTAAGAGTAGTAACCAGCGAAGAAACTGATGTAAGCTATGTAACAAGAGAAATCGAAGGTGAATTCGTAGCTCAGTGTAAAGAGCCTCAGGATGTAGAAACCTACATGGATTTCAAATACAATTTCCTCGGAAAAGAAGAGATTAAGGAACTTATTAAGAACACTCTTCAGGTTACAAAGGATAGAGCAAAGGCTACAGCAGGTCCTAAGTCCGGTAAATATGATGTTATTCTTTCAGATAGATATGTGCCCGTATTATTACAGTTCTTCTTAGACAGAGCCAATGCAGGTTTAATTTATCAGGGCTTCTCAAGCTTTAAGACCGGCGAAAATGTTCAGGGTACCGATGTAAACGGTGATGTATTTGATATCACATACGGCGTTACAAATGCATTTGACAGCGCTTACGGAAACAAAATGGAAGAGCGTCCCATGTTAGAGGGCGGCGTGCTTAGAAATATTCACGGAGCTCCCAGATTCTCACATTACATTGGGGTTCCCAAGATTGGTACCTACGAAAAGGTAAAGATTCCTGCAGGTTCCATGGGCATGACAGAGATGAAGAATAGAAAGTGCATGCATATAGTGAACTTCTCAGATTTCCAGATGGATCCTTTAAGCGGTCACTTCGGAGGAGAAATCAGACTTGCTTATTTATATGACGGAGAAGGCAATGTTTCAGTAGTAACAGGCGGCAGTATTAACGGAAGCTTCTTATCTGCCATGAAAAATGTGCGCCTGTCACGTGAAACTGAAAAGCTTTGGAACTATGAAGGACCCAAAGCGGTTCTTTTAACAGATATTTCTGTAGCAGGTGAATAGTATGGAAAAAATAGCAAGCTTTACAATCAATCACATCAAGCTTCAGCCCGGAGTCTATGTGTCAAGAAAGGATAAGGTCGGTGCCGAAACCATCACAACTTTCGATCTTCGCATGACCTCCCCCAATGAGGAACCGGTTATGAATACGGCTGAAGTACATACAATGGAGCATCTCGGTGCCACATTTTTACGTAATCATAAGGATTATAAAGATAAGGTCATTTACTTCGGACCCATGGGCTGCAGGACCGGATTCTATATGCTACTTGCAGGAGATCTTGAAAGCCGTGATGTGGTGCCTCTTGTAACTGAAATGTATGAATTTATGAGGGATTTTGAGGGTGATGTTCCCGGTGCCAGCGCTATGGACTGTGGCAATTACCTTGACATGAATTTAAATATGGCTAAACTGTTAGCAAAGAACTATCTTGATAAGGTTCTCTACGGAATTAAAGAAGATAGATTAGTATATCCCCAATAAGAAGGTGTAACTATGAATGTTTTGGAAGAAAGAATATGTAAAGACGGCGTGGTAAAAGAAGGAAATGTCTTAAAGGTGGACAGTTTCTTAAATCACCAGATGGATGTGAATCTTTTTAATGAAATGGGTAAGGAATATGCCAGACGCTTTAAAGGTAAGAATATAAATAAGATTCTTACCATCGAAAGCTCCGGTATCGGTATTGCCAGTGTGGCAGCGCTTCATTTTCCCGGTGCGCCGGTGGTATTTGCCAAAAAAAGTCAGAGCATAAACCTCGACGGCGATATGTATACTGCGGAAGTTGAGTCTTTTACTCATAAGAATGTAAATCATGTAATAGTATCCAAGAAGTACTTAACTCCTGAAGATCATGTACTTATAATCGATGACTTTTTAGCTAACGGCTGTGCACTCCAGGGACTTATTCAGATATGTAACCAGGCAGGAGCCACAGTTGAGGGAATCGGAATTGCCATTGAAAAAGGTTTCCAGCCCGGCGGTCGTATGATAAGAAACATGGGATATCAGCTTGAATCCCTGGCTATCGTAGACAGTATGGATGCTAAAACCGGCACCATTAAATTCAGAGAACAGTAATCGTTTCCGGAGCCTCTTTTATAGAAAAAAGGGGCTCTTTTCATATTTTTTTTAGAAATATATTCTTTTGAGTTTATTTTACCTAAGGCAAAGTGTGATAGAATACAAGTAAGTGAGGATTCATCGATGAAACTTAAAACAAGACTCTATATAACATTTGCCTGCATAGCGGCATTGCCAATTGTTTCTTTTTCCATCGCTTTTATAATCATCGGGAAGATCATGATCTATTTAAGACAGACCAATGGTGTTGAAGATGTGACAAGGCTGATGCCGAGGCCGTTATTTGCATCACTGTGGATTACGATATTCGTGATCATGTTAGCTATAGCCGTGGTGCTTACCCGTTGGATAGGGCGGGGCGTATTCAGTCCCATCAATGAGTTGCAGGTCGGCATGAAGCAGATTGCCGACGGCAATTTCGATTATGTGCTTGATGAGACCGATGCTGACGGCGAAATGGCCGAACTCTTCAGAGATTATGAAGACATGAGGCTTAAGCTAAAAGAAAATGCCGACGAAAAAGTGGAAAATGAAAGCAAGAACAGAGAGCTTATCACGAATATTTCCCACGATTTAAAGACCCCCATCACCGCTATTAAGGGTTATGTTGAGGGTATCATGGACGGAGTGGCCGACTCCCCCGAAAAGATGGACAAATACATAAAGACCATCTACAACAAGGCAAATGACATGGATAAGCTGATAAACGAGCTTACCATTTATTCGAGAATTGATGCCAACCGCATTCCCTATACTTTCTTAAGACTTAATGTCAGCGATTACTTCAACGATTGTATCGAAGAAGTGGGAATCGAGCTGGAATCAAAGAATATCGAGTTAAACTACATGAATCTGGTGCCTTCCGATGTGAGGATCATCGCAGACCCGGAGCAGCTTAAACGAGTTATCAATAACATCATCAGTAATTCTGTTAAATATATTGATAAGGATAAAGAAAAGAGTGTTATTGATTTTAGAATCCTTGATGAAGCCGATTCCATAAGAGTTGAAATAGAGGATAACGGCCGAGGCATACCGGCAAAAGACATAACCAACATATTCGATCGTTTCTTCAGATCCGATTCCTCAAGAAACTCAGCCCGTGGCGGCAGCGGTATCGGATTATCGATAGTAAAGAAGATTGTGGAGGACCACGGCGGTTATATATGGGCAACCTCAAAAGAAGGAGAGGGAACCTGTATGCACTTTGTATTACGTAAGTACGAGGAGGCAACTGACAATGAACAAGATATTAATAGTTGAAGATGAAGACGCAATTGCGGATCTTGAAAAAGATTATCTTGAATTAAGCGATTTCACAGTGGATATCGCATCCGATGGTATAGAGGGAGAAAGAAAGGCTCTTACAGAGGATTATAACCTCATAGTATTGGACTTAATGCTTCCCGGTAAAGACGGTTTTGAAGTATGCAAATCCATCAGAAGTAAAAAAGATGTGCCCATCTTAATGGTATCCGCTAAAAAGGATGACATTGATAAGATAAGAGGTCTTGGTCTCGGTGCTGATGACTATATGACTAAGCCCTTCAGTCCCAGTGAACTTGTGGCAAGAGTTAAAGCTCATCTTGCAAGGTATGAGCGTCTTGTAAACAGCAATGCAAAGCCTGAAAATAAGATTATTGAAATCAGAGGTCTTAAGATTGATAAGACCGCCCGCAGAGTGTGGGTTGACGGTGAAGAAAAGCAGTTCACCACCAAGGAATTTGATCTTCTTACATTCCTTGCCGATAACCCGAACCATGTATACACAAAGGATGAACTCTTCAGGGAAATCTGGGATATGGATTCAATCGGAGATATTGCAACCGTAACCGTTCATATCAAGAAGATCCGTGAGAAGATCGAATTTGATTCAGCTAATCCCCAGTACATTGAGACAATATGGGGTGTTGGATACAGATTTAAAATCTAAAATAAACAGAGAAGGACAGAAATTCATTTAAGAAAGGGGTTACAAAATGAGCAGAAGTAGGTATAAGTTGGTTCAGAGAATAGAGCCTGATAAACCGATTAATACTATCGAAGAGATATGTGCCGAGGTTAAAAGTTTTTTTAACCGAGATAATAAAACTATTAATGTAATCAGTCAGGACGGTGTACTTGTATTCTCGATGGACGACAAAAAGTATGTAGCCAGAACTGACAAGTTCTTCGGATGGCTCGGCGGGGGAAGAGATATATTAAAACCCTATCCCTTACATTATTTTGGCGGGTTCCCCGGTAATGTCGGCGGTTTCAAATTCGTTTATATTTATGATTTAGGGGAATAAAGATTAGAGAAACTAGAAGATTATATTTAACCACCTTCCAATATATAAAAAGCGCAGGACTATGTCCTGCGTTTTTTTATGGGTTTATGATATATTAAATGTGATGGTCTTTTAAACAGGAGATAACAGTGAACATTTCAGAGATTATTAGATATGAAGATAACGCGATATTGGTTGTGAATAAGCCTGCGGGGATTCCGGTGCAGACTGCGGCGGTGGGGGTTAAGAGCTTGGAGACGATGCTTAGATCATACCGCAAGGAAAAGGGCGAAAGTGCGGAGATTTATGTGGTACACAGACTGGATCAGCCCGTGTCAGGTTTACTTGTTTTCGCAAAGACCAAATCGGCAGCAGCGTTTTTAACAAGGGAACTAACCAAAGATTCTTTTTCAAAGATCTACGAAGCAGAAGTATACAGAGGTGCGGAGTTTGATGAAAAAGAAGAGCTTACTGATTATTTGGTAAAAGACCCTAAGACCAATTTATCAAGGGTGTGCGATAAAGATGAAAAGGGTGCGAAAGAAGCAAGGCTCATATATGAAGTGCTGATGGAAGAAGGAAAGTTATTAAAGTTACGCATAAATCTCTTTACCGGAAGGCATCATCAGATAAGAGTGCAGTTAGCCCACAGGGGTTTACCGATACTCGGCGACGTAAAATACGGAACCGATGAAAGTGTTTCTTTTTCCAAAGAAAGAAACATAAGGTCACTTAAGCTTACGGCGGTTGATTTACGGTTTAAACATCCGGCCACGGGAAATGAAATGAGATTTAGTTTGTAATGCCGAAAAATCAAGGATTTACGGCGCTTTCAAGTTGACAAAAGCCGATTTAAAGACTACAATTCATAAGCATTAGAATATATTTTGGAGGACAAAATGGCAGACAAGAAAATGGTGGAAGCTATCACTTCCATGGAAGAAGATTTTGCACAATGGTATACAGACATTGTAAAAAAAGCAGACCTTATCGACTACACCAGCGTTAAAGGATGCATGGTATTTAAGCCCGCGGGCTACGCAATCTGGGAACTTATCCAGAGACAGCTCGATGACAGATTCAAAGCGACAGGCGTTGAGAATGTTTACCTTCCCATGTTCATTCCCGAAAGCTTACTTGAAAAAGAAAAAGATCATGTAGAAGGCTTTGCTCCCGAAGTAGCATGGGTTACTCAGGGCGGACTTCAGCCCCTGCAGGAGAAAATGTGTGTACGACCTACTTCCGAGACTCTTTTCTGCGATTTCTATAAAAATGAAGTTCACTCCTACAGAGACCTTCCCAAGGTTTATAACCAGTGGTGTTCTGTAGTACGTTGGGAAAAAGAAACCCGTCCTTTCCTTCGCTCAAGAGAATTCTTGTGGCAGGAAGGTCACACGATCCACGCAACCCGCGAAGAAGCAGAAGAACGTACAATTCAGATGCTTAATGTTTACGCAGATTTCTGTGAACAGGTTCTTGCTATTCCCGTTGTAAAGGGCCAGAAGACTGAAAAAGAAAAATTCGCAGGCGCTGAAGCAACCTATACCATCGAAGCATTGATGCATGACGGTAAGGCACTTCAGTCAGGAACCAGCCACAACTTCGGTGACGGTTTTGCTAAGGCCTTTGAGATACAATATACAGATAAGGACAATACCTTAAAGCATCCTTTCCAGACATCATGGGGTGTAACCACAAGACTTATCGGTGCCATCATCATGGTACACGGTGACAATTCAGGACTTAAGCTCCCTCCCCTTGTGGCTCCCACACAGGTTACGATCATTCCTATTCGCCAGAAGGATGCAGGAGTGCTTGATAAAGCATATGAGATCAGAGATTCTCTTAAAGCTCGGGGCATCAGAGTCAAGGTTGACGATACCGACAAGACTCCCGGCTGGAAGTTCTCCGAATGTGAAATGCGTGGTGTGCCCATTCGTATCGAAATCGGTCCCAAGGATATTGAAGCCGGTAAGTGCGTAATGGTAAGACGTGATAACGGTGAGAAGTTTGAATGCGCTCTTTCCGATATCAACGATAAGGTAAAAGAACTCATCCCCGTAATTCAGAAGGATATGCTTGAAGCTGCAAGAGAAAGAAGAGATTCTCAGACCTATGTCGCTACCACCAAGGAAGAATTTGAAAAGATATTCTCAGAGAAGACAGGTTTTGTTAAAGCAATGTGGTGCGGCGAACAGGCTTGCGAAGACGAGATCAAGGAGAAATTTGCGGTAACCAGCAGATGTATGCCTTTCGATCAGGAAACACTTTCCGAAAGTTGCGTATGTTGCGGTAAGCCCGCTAAGAAGATGGTATACTGGGGAAGAGCATATTAATCCATCATTACCATAAGGAGAAATATCATGAATGTATTAGTAATTAACTGTGGAAGTTCATCACTTAAGTATCAGTTTATCAATTCCGATACCGAAGAAGTAATGGCAAAGGGTCTTTGCGAAAGAATCGGTATTGACGGAAGCAGGATTTCATATCAGCCCAAGGGTGCCGACAAGGAAGAGCTTGAAACTCCCATGCCCGACCACACCAAGGCAGTGGCTCTCGTAATTGAGAAGCTTACCAACAAAGAAACAGGGGTTGTTAAGTCCCTTGAAGAGATCGATGCCGTAGGACACAGAATCGTACATGGCGGAGAAAAATTTGCTACAAGCGTAGTGATCAATGATGAAGTAATGAAGGCTATTGAAGAATGTAACGATCTTGCACCTCTTCACAATCCCGCCAATTTGATCGGTATCAATGCTTGTAAGGCGCTTATGCCCAACGTTCCCATGGTAGCAGTATTCGATACGGCTTTCCATCAGACAATGCCCAGTAAAGCATATCTTTACGGTATTCCTTATGAATACTATGAAAAATATAAAGTAAGAAGATACGGATTCCACGGTACAAGCCATGATTTTGTATCCAACGAAGCAGCCAAGTTCCTTGGCAAGGACAGAAAAGATTTAAAGATTATCGTATGTCACTTAGGAAACGGCGCTTCCGTATCAGCAGTAATGAACGGAAAATCAGTTGATACTTCCATGGGACTTACTCCTCTTGAAGGACTTATAATGGGAACAAGATCCGGTGACCTTGATCCCGCCATTGTGACCTTCCTTGCATCAAAACTCAATGTAAGTGCCGAAGAAGTATTAAATATCTTAAATAAGAAGTCAGGTGTGCAGGGTCTTTCAGGTATCTCAAGTGACTTCAGAGATCTTGAAAAAGCTTTCAACGAAGGTAATGAACGTGCAAAAGAAACACTTGAAACATATTGCTACCATGTAGCTAAGTACATCGGAGCTTATGCAGCAGCAATGAACGGCGTAGACGTTATCGCTTATACCGCAGGCGTTGGTGAAAATACAGCATTTGTAAGACAGAGAGTTTCCGAATATTTAACCTATCTTGGAACAGATGTTGATCCCGAAAAGAATAAGTTGCGCGGAGAAACAGTTGTGTTATCGAGTCCCGGTTCCAAATGTGTAACAATGATAGTTCCCACCAATGAGGAACTTGCCATTTGCCGAGAGACCGTAAGATTGGTAAAATAAGGATAAGGAACTAAAGCCTCAGGTTTTTGCCCGAGGCTTTCTTTTTAGAAAAATATGAAAATAAACTTACCGGAAAACGTAAAGTTCATAATTCATACACTGGAAGAAGCCGGATTCGAAGCATATGCGGTGGGAGGATGCGTGCGCGACTCTATCCTTGGTCGCAAACCCAACGATTGGGACATTACCACATCAGCGCTTCCTTTAGAAACCAAGGCTTTATTTAAGCGTACATTTGATACCGGCATTAAGCACGGTACTGTTTCCGTGCTTATAAATAAAGATATCTATGAAGTAACAACATACAGAGTGGACGGTGAGTATGAAGATTTAAGGCATCCCAAGGATGTTACCTTTACTTCCAATTTAAAAGAAGATTTAATGCGCAGAGACTTTACCGTAAATGCCATGGCATATAATGATACTACAGGGCTCGTGGATCTTTACGGTGGATTAGATGATATTAAGAAACGCATGATAAGATGCGTGGGAAATCCCTACGACAGATTCAATGAAGATGCACTGAGAATACTTCGAGCCATTAGATTTGCGGCGCAGCTTGATTATGACATAGAGGAAGACACAAAAACCGCCATAAAGGATTTAAGAAACAATCTTTCAAAGATAAGTGCCGAGAGGATCCGGGTTGAATTTCTAAAGATGGTAATGAGTGATAACCCCGGGTTTATACGGGAAGCCTATGAGCTTGGAGTGACTCAAGTATTCATGCCTGAACTTGATGAAATGATGGAATGCTGCCAGAACAATAAAAACCACGCATTTACCGTTGGCGAGCACTGCATAAGGGTGATGGAGAACCTTCCTAAGGATAAGGTGTTACGTCTTGCCGGCCTCTTTCATGATATAGGAAAGCCGAGAGTTAGGACCACTGATGATAAAGGGATCGACCACTTTAAAATGCATCCATGCGTTGGTGCCGACATGACGAGAGATATATTATCAAGGCTTAAGTTTGATAATGATACCAAAGATAAAGTCTGTGTCTACGTGCGAAACCATGATTGTCAGATTGGCGTAACCGAAGATGAAAAAGCCGTACGCAGGATTATGAATAAGGTGGGTCCCGAATTCTTTCCGGGTCTTTTTGAATTCGCGGTTTCCGATGTGCTTGCTCAAAGTGAATTTAACCGGGAAGAAAAGCTTGCACATATCGATAAACTGATTAAAATCAGTTGTAAGATAAAAGAAAAGAAACAGGCCGTGGTACTTAAGGATTTATGTATTTCCGGCCGTGATCTGATAAATGAAGGATTTGAAGCAGGTCCGGGTCTTGGAAAGGTGCTTTGTGAACTTTTGGAAGAAGTCATTGATGATCCTTCAAAGAATGATCGCGAATATTTACTGAATCGTGCAAAGACTATGGGAGTATAGATTTTGTTATGAAAAGGGTACTTTTATTCTTATCAATATTGCTTGCGCTTTCTTTTACCGCCTGCGAGGGGAAGGAAATTCCCGAAGAATCGGTTTTGGTGGAAGAAAATGTAGATGAGGTTTCATCATATTTTGATTCTAAGGATCAGTCCATTATCAGTTCCGTAAATACAATAAAGAAGACGATTTCTTTTTATAATTACGACCTGGGTAAGGGCTATACTCTTGAATATGATGCACTCACCACCTATAAAGATAAATACGGAACACCCATGAGTGTCGAGCAGCTTACTCCGGGAACAGTTGTGGATATTGAGTTTTTAAAGAAATCCAAGAGACTCACGGCACTTGCAGAGAGCTCAGGCCTGTTTAAGCTTGATAACCTTACGGGATTTAAGATAAGTGAGAATAAAAAAACATTTACTTACAAAGAAGATGTTTATAAGATAACCGGCAGGACAATTCTTTTAGGGGAAAAAAATGTAGATTCTGTGCTTGATTTAGATCCGGTTGATGTTGTAACCATATGTGGAAAGGATTCGGAAATCTACAGCCTGGTTGTGGAAAAATCCCACGGAACCCTGGAAATACAGGGGTTTGAGGATTTTGTCGGTGGCGAACTTGTGATAAATGAAAGTGTATCTCATCGCATCGGAGACAACTTTAAAGTGGTTTTACCCGAAGGAATCTACAAATCTTCCCTTAAAAAAGATTTGACTGAAGAAGCCATAGATTTTGAGATAAAAGCAGGTGAAGTAACGAAGCTGGATCTGTCATCGATAGAGCTTGTGGAAAGCCGTTACGGCAAGGTTTTATTTAATGCAAGCCCGAAGGATCTGGAGCTTTATATTGACGGAAACCTCACTGATACCAAGCTTTTGCAGACTTTGTCCTATGGTACTCACAGGCTGGAAGCATATGCTGAGGGATACGGTTCAATTAAGCGTTACTTTAAGGTGGGAGAAGAAAAAGCGACACTTGATGTGACTCTTGAAGCGCTGGAAGGTGAAGCGGAAGAAGAAGCAGAAGAAGACTCTTCAAATACCGACGGATACTTTATTTTCGTGTCAGAACCCAAAGAAGTGGAAATTTATGTAGATGGTATTTATATAGGAATGTCACCTGTATCTTTAAAGAAGCAGGCGGGAAGTCATACCGTTGTGCTTAAGAAGGCGGGTTATTACGACAGAACCTATACGATAAAGACCGAAAATACCGCAAAAGACGATTATTACACCTTCGGGGAACTGGAGAAAAAGGCTGATTCCGGCGCCGAAAACGGTGATGATTAGCTTCGGTCGGAAGTTATTTTACGGTATAGGCAAAAATAATCAAAAAATGGCATAAAAAATCCTGAAAAACCTTGAAAAATCAACGTTTTTTCTTGACATAGGGTACAAATTAGATATAATGAATTTAGGTGTTTTTTTCACCACTCAAACAAAAAACTCATATTAGAGGAGGAGTTCAATAATGAACAAGACAGAATTAGTTGAAGCTATTGCTAAGCAGGCTGAATTATCTAAGAAAGATACTGAAAAGGCAGTTAAGGCCTTCACAGAAGTTGTTGGTAAAGAATTAAAGAAGGGCGGAAAGGTTCAGCTCGTTGGCTTTGGTACTTTCGAAGTTACCAAGAGAGCAGCAAGAACAGGTAGAAACCCTCAGACAGGTGCAGAAATGAAGATTGCAGCTTCTAAGGCTCCTAAGTTCAGCGCTGGTAAGGCATTAAAGGACTTAGTTAACGGTAAATAAGTTATAAACGCGAAAGGCCCTGTAGTTTACTATAGGGCCTTTTTTATGTTATATTCATCTTGACCGGAGGGATTTATGAGACTGGATAAATATTTAAAGGTTTCAAGACTTATAAAAAGACGAACAGTGGCCAATGAAGCCTGTGATAACGGCAGGGTCATGGTCAATGATAAAGTTGCCAAGGCATCCCAGGAAGTTAAAGTAGGGGATGTTATTACTATTTCTTTTGGCAATAAAGAAGTAAAAGCAGAGATCACATCGATCGCCGAAACCGTCAAGAAGGACGAGGCGAGCGAATTATTCCGATATATTTAGGGAGTTTTATGAACGAGATTTGGGCAGAGGTAAGAAATATCTGGAAAAATAAAGCATATTCCATTCCCATGGTGATTACCGCGGTACTGGCTTACGGCTACAAGATTACCCATTTTGCCATAGGTATCGATGATACGCCTTATTATTATTATTTCACCGAGGGCATGAACGTACTGGTAGGTCGCTGGGTTTTATTTTTGTTAAATAAGGCCCTCAATATTGGTAAGCTCCTTCCCTTTGTGACTGATTTTGCCGGTGTCATGCTTTTAATGCTTTCTGCCAGCCTCTATGTAGTTGCATTTAAGAGGGTGGTTAAAAAGAATGTTAACATTTCGGTTTCCTATCTTTTTTCCGCTTTATTTATTACATGTCCTTTGATCTGCGAGGTTTATACCTATTTTTTACATAACGGAATTTCCATAGGATACGTAGCCAATGCGCTGGCTCTTCTTATGTTTCTTAAAGGCGACGAAACGGTCGGAAAAAGAAAATGGACGGATTATATTTTAAGCGCCGTATTTTTATTTATTTCCATAGGCTGTTACGAATCCTTTGCTTCCGTATTTATTGCCGGTGTATCGATCATGCTATTGATACGGGTAACACATGAAGTAAGAGAGAAAAGCTTTTTAAGGAATATAAAAAGAATCGGACTTGTGGCTTTGATCGAGGCTTTAAGCATCGTATTCAGAGCTTTGATGCAGAAGCTTTTGATCGTAGTATTTAATATTCACAACTTAAGAACAGAAGAAGTGAGCCGTTCAGTCACGGAAATGCTTGGATGGGTATTTACAAGTGAAGGACGTGCCGGTTTTGTAATGGCTTTAAAGCGCTTCTTTGTAATGTATGGCGTCTTCGGGATCCATTATCTTCCCATAGCCATATTCCTTCTGGCTGCTTTGGTGATCCTTACATTCGGTATCTTTACGGCGATCCGCAAGAAAAGCCTGTGGGCATTTGTATATATGATGGGAATATATGTATCATGCATTATTCTCATGTTCATAGAGGGAAGCGTTACCTTATACAGGTCAGCGCAGTTCTTGCCTCTTGTTTCCGCATACGGGATCACGCTTTTCTTCATGGCAGCTTCTTTTGCAACAGAAAAGATTAAGAGATTTACAAAGCCCGTGCTTACGGTTTTGGCAATCGTGATCCTGTTCAGACAGATAGTTGACATGAATAACTGGTTCTACATAGATACTCTTAAGTATGAAGAAGCCCACAGGATCACGGATAATATTGCGGAGGACATATTAAGAACCTGTGAAAATGCAGGTAAACCCATTATTTTTGCGGGCGAGTTCCATCCTTCCGTTTCAATAATCGAGGACGCCTATGTGCCCTTTGGTTCGGAAGAATATGAGCGCATGAAAAAGATTGTTGATATCGTAGATCCGGAGTTAATGTGGAAGTTCTTTAGAAGAAACCGCTTTGAAGTGGCGCAGACTCCCACGCTTTCGGTTATTTCCTGGGGACAGGAAGCGTTTTTATCAAGCTATGAAGTCGTTCGTTTTATGAATATGTCCGGTTACACTTTTGTAGGAACCGATGACATAGATGCCATAAGGAATGTTCCCGTTAAATATCTTGATTCCATGGAAACATATCCAAGAGACGGTTATATTTATGAAGATGAGGATTATATCATCGTTAATATGGGTATGGGATACTGATAAGAGGTGAAAAATGAAAAGAAGAAAACCTGCTATGCGAGCTAATCGCCCAAAGAATTTTGGCAGTATGCTGTTAGTTTCCGCAGTAGTATTTATGATTTTGATGGTTCTTTTAATAAACAGTCAGAGACTCAAAGAAAAAAGAGCCGAATATGAAAAGAAGCATGAATATCTGCTGGAGCAGATCGAGGACGAAAACAGGCGCACCGAAGAAATAGAAGAATACCGAAAATATATGCACACCCTTGAATACATTGAGAAGATGGCAAAAGAAAAGCTGGGCCTGGTGCATAAGGATGAAATAATAATAGAAGCAGAAGATTAAGTTAGCCTTCCGAAAAGCGGGAGGCTAATAAATTTTGACAAAGCCCGTGGAGGCAGTTTAGGTACAGAAAGATAAACAGGATGGATTCTTTTACACAAAAGGTATCAAGCTTTATAAAGGCACATAATCTCATACAGGAAAATGATACCATTGTCATGGGAGTTTCCGGGGGTCCGGATTCCGTGGCTCTTTTTTACGTATTATCAGAGTTGCGGGAATCTTTAAAGCTTAATCTTATCTGCGTTCATGTAAATCACGGCCTTAGAAAAGAAGCAGTTGAAGAAGCGGAATATGTATCAAAGCTATGCCATGACAATAATGTCACCTTCTATTTAAAGGAGTGCGACCTTACGAAACTATCAAAAGAATGGAAGCTTGGATGTGAGGAAGCCGGGCGGAGAGTTAGATACGAAGCCTTTAATGAAGCTCTTAAGCTTTCGGGAAAAGAAGGTAAGATCGCCATTGCGCATAATAAAAATGACAGGGCGGAGACCTTTTTATTTAATCTCTTCAGAGGTACTGGTCCCAAGGGACTTACATCCATAAGGCCCATGAGGGACAATGTGATAAGACCGCTTATCTGTGTGACAAGAAGTGAGATCGAAGCTTATCTTAACAGGAATGATCATAAGTATTATATAGATAAGACCAATAAAGAGAATGATTTTACCAGAAACCGCATAAGGAATATATTAATCCCGGAAGCTGAAAAAAGCGTGAATAACAGGGCCGGAGAGCATGTGGCTGATGCAAGTGTAACGCTTACGGAGCTTTTCGATTTTGCCGAAGAAGAAGTTAATGATATTTTTGACAGGCTTTCTAAAAAGAGCGGATCAAGAGTTTCTTTTGACATAGAAAGCTTTGGTAAGACTCATGATTATGTCAAAAAGAATCTTATATTGAAGTCGATTGAATATCTGGTGCCTCACTTTAAGGATATCACGAGGCTCCATGTGGAAGATGTGCTGGATGTTATGGAAAAGCCCGGAAACAAGACGGTTGATCTTCCTTATAATATTGTGGCGGGACGTTCTTACGGCGAGTTATTTCTTGAAAGAAGGGATAAAGAGACTGAAACTAAACTTCCCGAAATAGAGATTAAGGCAGGATTTAATGAAAGCGTTACAGGCCTTGGAAGGGTTTCCGTTAAAAGTTACGAAGCCCGGGTATTAAAGGATATCCCCGAAAAAGCGTATACTAAATATTTTGATTATGATAAAATAAAGGGTAATATTTTTTTACGGGGAATGAAAACGCAGGATTTTCTTGTGATCAACAAAGAGGGTAACAGAAAGAAGGTTTCAAAGTATCTTAAGGATGAAAAAGTGCCGGAGGATATGAGAAATCAAACCTTTCTTTTTGCGGATGGCGACCATGTCATGTGGGTTGTTGGACACAGGATCAGCGAATATTACAAAATAGATGACAAAACCGAGACTGTACTTGAAATTGAAGTCTCAAAGGAGGAATAAATGTCAACTAAAAAGCATAGCGTAAAAGTGCTTCTTTCAGAGGAAGAAGTAAACAAGAGAATTTCCGAAATGGGCGCGCAGATTACCAAGGATTATCAGGGTAAGACCGTTCATTTGGTATGTGTATTAAAGGGCGGAAGCTTCTTTATGTGCGAACTTGCAAAGAGGATCAACCTTCCCGTATCCCTTGATTTCATGTCCGTATCAAGCTACGGGAGTGATACAAAATCAAGCGGTATCGTAAAGATCGTTAAGGATCTTGATGAGCCCCTGGCAGGTAAAGATGTACTTGTAGTGGAAGATATTGTAGATTCAGGAAGAACCTTAAGCTACTTACTTGAAATGCTTAAGGACAGAAAGCCTGCATCTTTAAAGCTTTGCACACTTTTAGACAAGCCTGAAAGACGTGTTACTGACGTAAAGGTAGATTACACCGGATTTAAGATTCCCGATGTATTTGCTGTAGGTTACGGCCTTGATTACGATCAGATATACAGAAACCTTCCCTATATCGGCGAAGTTGTTTTTGACGAAAATGAAGAATAAGAGGTAGAAACGTGCCAAAGAGAACCAATCAAGCATACAGAATTTATTTGGTGATAATGATCTTACTCTTGTTAGCAACGATTCTTTTTTCTTTCTTTGAAAGCAAGAGAGAGTATTATACGGAGGATCAGCTCTTTCATGATATTGAGAAGGGACTGATAGAAGAAGTCCTTATAACACCAAACAGCGAAAACCAGACAGGTGTGCTGGAAGTTACATTTAAATCAGGCCAGGAAAAAGATTTATATGTGGTGGACGTTGTGGCCATCGAAGAATCTTTAAAGGCTAAAGACATAAGCGTATTTGTAGGGGATATTCCCAGAGAGAACTGGTTTTTGGCTTATGTGCTTCCCGTGCTTGTAGTGCTTATAGTAGGCGTATTCCTGTACGTCATGATAATGTCCCAGAGCGCTGCGGGAGCAGGCGGCGGCCAGAGTGCCCGCATGATGAACTTCGGAAGATCACGTGCCCGCATGTATTCTTCTGAAGAAAATAAGATCAAATTGAGCGATGTAGCCGGCCTTGATGAGGAAAAAGAACAGGTTGGCGAAATCATAGATTTCCTTAAGGATCCGAAAAAGTATATTAAAGTCGGAGCAAGAATTCCTAAGGGTATTTTACTTGAGGGACCTCCCGGAACAGGTAAGACACTTCTTGCCAAGGCAATTGCGGGAGAAGCCAATGTACCTTTCTTCAGCATTTCCGGTTCGGATTTCGTGGAAATGTTTGTAGGCGTAGGCGCATCAAGAGTAAGAGATTTATTCGCAGATGCCAAAAATAACAGACCCTGTATCGTATTTATCGATGAAATAGATGCAGTTGCAAGACGCCGTGGTACCGGTATGGGCGGCGGCCATGATGAAAGAGAACAGACCCTTAACCAGCTCCTTGTTGAAATGGACGGTTTTGGTGAAAACACGGGAATCATTGTTCTTGCAGCAACCAACAGAGTTGATATCCTGGATCCCGCAATCTTAAGACCCGGACGTTTCGATCGAAAGGTAGTGGTGGGCGTTCCCGACTATAAGGGCAGAGGTGAAATCCTTAAGGTACATGCCAAGGATAAGCCCCTTGCCGATGACGTGGATTTAGAGCGTATTTCAAGAACAACGGCAGGCTTTACAGGCGCAGATCTTGAAAACCTCTTAAATGAAGCAGCGATCAAGGCAGCAAGATCTGATCGTGAATACATAGTGCAGAGCGATATCGAAGAAAGCTTTGTAAAAGTCGGTATCGGTGTAGAAAAGCGCAGTCGCGTTATTTCAGATAAAGAAAAGAAGATTACGGCGTACCATGAAGCAGGTCATGCGATTTTGTTCCATGTGCTTCCCGATGTGGGACCTGTGCATTCCGTATCAATTATTCCTACGGGCCAGGGCGCCGCAGGTTATACCATGCCCCTTCCCGAGAAGGACGAAATGTTCTTAACGAAGGGCAAAATGCTTCAGGATATCATGGTTTCTCTGGGTGGCAGGATCGCTGAAGAGCTTGTATTTGATGATATTACAACAGGTGCTTCCAGTGATATCAAGAAGGCCACCAAGGTAGCAAGAAGAATGGTAACAAAATACGGATTCTCCAAGAATATCGGTGTTATCTGCTACGATGATGATGAAGACGAAGTATTTATCGGCCGTGACCTTGCACATGCCAAGAATCATTCCGAAGAAGTATCCGGTGAAATCGACAGAGAAGTTAAATCCATCGTGGACGATTGCTATAAGAAGGCAACGGATATCATAAAAGAACACAGATCAGTATTAGATGCCTGTGCCGAGCTTTTACTTGAAAAAGAAAAGATCGACAGAGAAGAATTTGAAGCTTTATTCGCGTAAGCTACAGTTACGTATGTGCAATTTTCACAAAAACAATACACCGCTTTTGTAAAATTTGTGAAACTGTAGCATTGTTGATTAGGGGGTCCTCTGCTAATATACTACTTGTAACCCCCCAATACATTATATAGTTTTTTGCTATACCCCATAAGAAGAAATACCTTCTCTAAGACAGACAGTAGTTGCTACTGTCTGTTTTACTTTTACCGGGAATATCGGTGTACTAATACAGCTGTTAATGATAGAATGATATAAAAGAAATAGTTATTTTTTAATGTGTAAAAGAGAAGAGATGATTTTTTATGATTTTCGGATCTAATGACAGATTTTACAATGAAACTCTCTATATAAATGCAATGCGTCCTCTTTTCATAAAGAAAGCATTGTTTTCTGATACCACATCCAACTATGTATCCCCTGCGGAACCCGAGCCGGACTCAGATGTAAAGATTCGTTTCCGTACTGCGAAGAACAACGTGGATGCGGTTTCTGTTGTAACGGAAGATGGCATTGTGCCCATGGAAAAAGAATCATCTTCGGATTTCTATGACTTCTATGCCACAACCGTTCACGTAGGAACAAGACCCATAAAATATTATTTTAAGATTGAATCGGGCAATTTCAGCTCATATTATGATGTGAGCGGTCCGGCAAAATATATCAATCCCGAATTCGAATTTGAGATTATCCCCGGTTTCCATACTCCCGAATGGGCAAAGGGCGCCGTTATGTACCAGATTTTTGTGGAACGCTTCTGTAACGGTGATCCGACCAACGATGTGGAAACAGGCGAGTACTTCTACGTGGGCGGAGAGTCTGAAAAAATCGAAGACTGGTACGCATATCCCAAGGCCAATGATATTCATGAGTTCTACGGCGGTGACCTGCAGGGCGTTATGGATAAACTCGATTATCTTAAGGATCTGGGTATCGATGCGATATACTTTAATCCCCTGTTTGTAAGCCCTTCCAACCATAAATATGACAGCCAGGATTATGAACATATTGATCCTCACTTCGGTAAAATAGTGAAGGATGGCGGAAACATCCTTAATGTGGGTGATTCCAACAATACTCACGCTACCAAATACCAGATTAGAGTGTGCGATGCCGAGAATCTGGAAGCTTCCGACAGGCTTTTTGCAGAGCTTGTGGAAAAAGCGCATTCCATGGGAATAAGGGTTATTTTGGACGGTGTATTCAATCACTGCGGTTCATTTAACAAGTGGCTTGACAGAGAGCGTATCTACGAAGGAAGAGATGATTTCAAGAAGGGTGCCTATGTTGCGGCAGACAGCCCCTACAGACATTATTTCGACTTTAAAAATAAGCAGGCCTGGCCCTATAACGGAAGTTATGACGGATGGTGGGGATATGATACCCTTCCCAAGCTTAACTACGAGGGTTCACCGGAGCTTTTTGAAAACATACTGAATATAGCCAAAAAATGGATGTCGCCTCCCTTTAACTGTGACGGCTGGCGTCTTGATGTTGCTGCTGATATAGGACATTCTGCGGAATTTAATCATTATTTCTTTAAGCGATTCAGAGAAGCCGTTAAGGAAGCAAATCCCAATGCTCTTATCTTAGCAGAGCATTACGGAGATCCCAAGGCATGGCTTAACGGAAAAGAATGGGATTCCGTCATGAACTATGACGGTTTCATGGAGCCTGTAAGCTGGTTTTTAACAGGTATGCAGAAGCACAGTGATGACTTTAACCAGGGCATGTGGGGTAACTCCGATGCTTTCTTTGGCGCAATGCTTTATGCGGGAAACAGGTTTACCAATTCTTCTTTGGAAGTGAGCATGAATCAGTTATCCAACCACGACCACTCACGATTCTTAACAAGAACCAACCAGGTTGTGGGAAGATCCAATACCATGGGTTCACAGGCCGCGGATGCAGGCGTACTAAAGAGTGTAATGCGTCTCGGTGTCATGATGCAGATGACCTGGACCGGTGCGCCTACTCTATATTACGGTGATGAAGCGGGTCTTGCAGGATTTACGGATCCCGACAACAGAAGAACCTATCCCTGGGGACGTGAGGACTGGGATTTGATCAACTTCCACAAGGCTATGATCGCCATTCATAAGGATTTTTATGAATTTAAAAAGGGTTCCATAAAGAAGCTTAATGCGGAATATGCTCTTTTATCCTATGCAAGATTTACAGATGACGACTGTTCTGTCATAATAATAAATCGTGATAATCATGAAAGACAGGTCAACATTCCGATTTGGCAGGTAATAAAGGACGATTGTAAGAATCTTAAATTTAAGGTGCTTATAGAATCCACCGATTCAGGCTTTACCACCGAGGAAAAGTATTTTACAGCAGGCGAATCCCATCTTGATGTGACAATGCCTCCCATATCGGGAATGGTTCTAAAAAAGGTTAAGGAATAAAAATGATTTACCAGATACATAACGGCGCCGCCATGTACGGCGCCGAAACAATATTACGGGATATTAATTTTGAAATTAAAAACGATAAAGAAAAAATAGCCATTGTGGGAAGAAACGGATGCGGTAAGACCACTCTTCTTAAGCTTATAGCAGGAGAGATAGATCTTGTTAAAAGAGATTCCGATGAGGATATCTATATCGCTAAAACCGGAAATCCCGAAATTGGCTATTTAAAGCAGATGACCTTTGAGGACGACAGCATTACTTTAGAAGATGAAGTCAAGAAGGTATTTGCCCCCATCAAGAGAATGCAGCAGGAACTTGATGAAATGGTGGCCCGCTTAGAGACTGAATCCACACCGGAGCTTGTGAAGAAATATACCACCCTCCAGGAGCATTTTAATCTTATAGGCGGCTATTATTATGAAAAAGAATATGAAGTGGTCATAAAAAAGTTCGGTTTCACTGAGACTGATAAGAAAAAGCCCATAAGAGAGTTTTCGGGAGGTCAGCGCACAAAGATTGCCTTTGTGAAGCTGTTACTTGAAAAGCCGGATATCCTTCTTTTGGACGAACCTACCAACCACCTGGATATTGAAACGGTTGAGTGGCTTGAAGGATATTTAAAGGATTATCCCAGAGCTGTCGTGATCGTGTCCCATGACCGTATGTTTATCGATAACATCTGCGATGTGGTCTATGAAATCGAATACGGAAAGATCAAGCGTTATTCGGGTAATTACACAAAGTTCATGGACTTAAAGCGCGAAGCCTACAGAAAGCAGTTAAAGGATTATACGGCTCAGCAGGCTGAGATAAAGCGTCTTGAAACCATCGTGGAAAAATATAAGAACACTCCCAGCAAGGTTGCCATGACACGTTCCAAACTAAAGGCCATCGAGCACATGGAAAAGATTGACTGTCCCGACAGGTACGATACCAAGAGCTTTAAAGCTTCTTTTGTTCCGAGACGGGAAACCGGCAAGGATGCATTATTTATCAAAGACCTGTCCGTGGGCTATGATAAAGAGATCGCGGTACTTAAGAATCTTGACATGAAGCGCGGTGAAAAGATCGGTATCATAGGCGGAAACGGCGCAGGGAAGTCTACGTTCTTAAAGACAATAGTGGGAGCGATAAAGCCCCTTTCCGGTGAATTCAGATACGGCGTAAATACTGACATAGGTTATTTCGACCAGCAGATGGCGCAGTACTCATCCGATAAGCGTCTAATTGATGATTACTGGGATGTGTTCCCTACCCTCACCGAAACGGAAGTAAGAAACGACCTTGGTGCCTTTTTATTTTCGGGTGATGATGTGTTTAAGCAGGTAAACATGCTGTCCGGTGGTGAAAAGGTGCGCCTGGCTCTTTGTAAGATGTTTAAAACGGGACCTAACTTTTTAATCCTGGACGAGCCCACAAACCACATGGATATTGTGGGAAAAGAAACTCTTGAAAGCATGCTGAAGGACTTTGAAGGCTCTGTCATTTTTGTATCCCACGACAGATATTTTGTGAAGCGGGTTTCTGAAAAGGTAATTGACTTCGGAAAAGATGAAGTTAAGGTATATCAATTCGGATATGACGAGTATGAGGAAGCAAGAAAGAAAGCCTTAGAGACGGATTCATTTAAGACTACCAAGACTGCAGAGGAAGCGCCCAAAAAGCCACAGCCCGTTAACATCGGCAAGGAAAAGTCTAAGCTTAATAAGAAGATCGAAAAGATTGAAGCCGAGATTGCAGAGCTGGAAGCGAAGATTGAAGCAGAGAAGAAGGAACTTAACGATCCCAAGTGGGCGTCAAGCTATTCTCATCTTACCGAGATCCAGGGAAATATCGATAAACTGGAAGAAGAACTTTTGGTTAAAATGGAAGAATGGGGCGAGTTTGATAAGAAGCTTTCTGAGTTATAAACTTGTTGACAAGAAAAAGAAAATAATGTAACATTTGACCTTGGGTGGAGCGAAATCCACCCGGGCAAATGAATATGCAGGTGTAGTTCAATGGTAGAACACCAGCCTTCCAAGCTGGATACGTGGGTTCGATTCCCATCACCTGCTCGACAAAAGACCTCAGGATTGTTCCTGAGGTCTTTTTGTCGAGCAGGTGAGACCTAGAACCCTTGGTACCCAAGGGTTCGGTCTCCGCTTCGCTCCGGTCGGCGCAAAACCGAGGTCCACCGGACCTCGCCTCTCGTCTCCGACTCGGTCGGTTCGTAGCTCGCGCTCCACTGGAGCGCACTCACCCCCATCACCTGCAAAAAGAGGCGAGACCTCGAATCCAGTGGATTCGGTCTCGCCTCCGGCTCGGTCGGTTCGTAGTACATGCGCCCCATGGATATGAGTCCTTAATCACGTCCTCATGTTCATTATGCGGGACGGTAATTTTTTTTATAAATCAGATAGCATTTAAGGTCTTTGCCTGCATTCACGGCTTTCATAAGTGTAAGGTAAAAATGCTCTTCGGAGAGACATATATAATCATCGGGTGTGGGAACGTAGCCGAACATTTCGTTATATCGTTGTATCCACAATGCGTATTTTCTGATTAAATCTGTCTGTACCATCTGTAAATCCTTTCTTCCGGTGCCATACTTTAGTATTAACGCACACGAGCGATATCTTATCACAATCTTAAATAAAAATTCATTAGGCAGATTTCACAGAAGTTTTAATTTTTATTTTAATTCTTTAGATTTCACAGATGCTATACTGTACCCATTAAAGCAACTATACGGATTTTTAATTAGATCAGCAACTATATCATATTGGCCTATATCAGTGGAGCCTTGATACTCTACATCAATAATCGCCCTAATTATTACATGGTCTCCCTTAATCTCATATACGTATTCATCCATAAATGCATGATTCATAAAGCTTGTATTATCACGACAATTAATATAACCATCAACAACATTTGAATAATCCACTTCAGTATTTGTGATTGAATAATGGATATAGTTGATTTGTTCTGCCGTTATTCTTCCGTCATTATTTTGGTCAAGATCGTCCAGATAATCAAAGCTAAACATGGAATTTTGTATAAATCTTGCAATGAAGCTATTTTTCCACTCTTCAGTTTTTGATGTTTCTTCATCGTAGTCTTCATACCAAAACGCGAGACTGGCAATTATCCTTTTCAAACTGTCATCCATGTCGAAATTGTTTGGATATTCATATTCTGCAATACCTAATTCATCATAGTTAAATGACTTGGGGATATCTTTTATTTCTGTGCCCTCATAATGTTTGATGTGTATCAAAAAGGCCATAGCCAGCAAAATAATAAAGGATATGACGATAATTAAACTTTTTTTCATAGCTGGTCTCCTATGAGCTTAAGACTATCATTATTCTACACGCACATTCACTAATTTAAGGGTGAGGGAACCATTTCCTTCGACGATGTACCATTTGCCTTTTTCAAGTTCGATAGAGCCACCCATGCCGGGAGTAATGTATCCGATGGTGTATTTTTCACCGGTCTCAACATCTGTGAAGATTACATCGGTATCCATTGTTCCGGTTACTTTAACTGTTGTGAATATGGGTTGAATCTGCTCGCTTTTAATTCGTTCATCTCCTGATAAAGTAAAGATATGGTTTTCCCTGTAAGAGATAGCTACTATTCCGGATATGAAAAGGATTAAAATGATAGAAAGTAAAACAATTGATTTGTGGATTTTCATAAGTCCCCCCTAGAGTATATGTAGTCAAAAGCCGGTACATGTTTTTATTGTACATAAGCAAAATATCGAGAGCAATTAAGATTTCTTGAAGATTTTCGTTTTAAAATTGCGAAAGAGATTTGTCAAAGAAAAGCTGATAAGGGGGACAGGGAACGGGTTGTTATTTTAAAAGTCTGAATCAGCTTAAGCTTTTCTTTTTTTGTAAGCTGCTTTATGTGCCATTCCCGGCTTTGGGCTTCTTCTTTTGTATCAAAGGTTTCGTAATAAACAAGCTCCACGGGGCGGCGGCTTTTGGTATACTTAGCGCCACGTCCTTCGTTGTGAGCCTTTATTCTTTTTTCTAAATCGTTGGTCCATCCGGTGTACAGGGTATCATCTGCACAACGGAGGATATATGTGTAATTCATATTTAAACTTCCTCTGAAATTGAGTATATCAAAAAATTGAAAAATACAATAATTAATACTAAAATGTAGCTATGGGGCGGTGTTTCTAGAATCATAATAATCCTAAGGTGATTATTTGTGTGACCGATAAACGTAAATCGGTTTAATGGAGAGGTATAGTACAATGCTTAGGAAGAAAAAACAGGAGTTAAATACCACTTCGGCAAAGAAAACCTATCTTGCCAACATGAGTCACGAGATCAGGACTCCCATGAATGCCATTGTGGGGCTTTCTGATATTCTTTTGCGCGAATGTAAGGACCCGGATATGCGGGAACATTTACATTCCATGCAGTCTGCCACGAGAAATCTTCTCATGACGATCAATAATATCCTTGATTATGAAAATATGCTTGAAGGTAAGATACGGATTGAACCTGACGCCTATAATATCGAAGATCTTCTTTCGGAAGTGATTGAAATCACCAAGATCAATATCGCAAAGAAGGAAATGCTCTTTTTGGTAGAGGCAGATCCCAATATACCGAAACGTCTCTACGGTGATGTGGCGAGGATCAAGCAGATTCTCTGTCACCTTATTTCCAATGCGGAGAAGTTCACCAAGGTCGGATACATAAAGCTTTCTGTGGATTTTGAAAAAGAAGCGCTAGATGCGATATTACATTTTTCCGTGGAGGATACCGGCTGCGGCATAAAGGAATCAGATCTTGAAAAGGTGAGGGCAGCTTACACCCAGCAGGATGATTCCAGTACCAGGGATGAAGGCGGCCTTGGGATAGGACTGACCATAGCGGAAGCGCTTCTAAAGCTTATGGGCACTAACCTCAATATTGAGAGTAAAGAAGGCATAGGCACCAAAGTTTCTTTTTTCATAAGAAACAAGATAGTGGAAGAGTCACCTGCCATGAAGATTGATGATGCAGGAGACTATAATATAGGTATTTTCCTTGAGGAAAAGAACGAAGACAATGCGGTAAAGAGCGTATTTGATAAGCTTGGCATTAAATGTGAAGTCATTGATAACGTGGGTGAATTGTTCATTGCCAATAAAGGTTTTACCCATCTTGTGACAAGTCGCAATAAATATGAACAGATGCGCGATATCCAGGAGATCCGTGCGTTAAAGCTTGAATATCTGGTGGGCGTTGATTACACGACACAGATGTCAGTTGAACCCAATGCCACGTTTTTTAAGAAGCCGCTGTGGTTTGGGGAGATAAAGGATATCCTAACGGGGGATAATTCCAAGAGCCTTAAAAAAGAAACCATCAATATACATGGCTCAAGGATTTTAATTATTGATGATAATGATATAAACTTAAGGGTAACGGCAGGATTACTTAAGCCTTACGGCGCGGCGGTAGATACAGCAACCAATGCTGAAGACGGAATACGTCTTGCGACAAAAGGCAAGTACGATCTTGTATTTATGGATCATATGATGCCCGGAACCGACGGAGTTGAAGCCACGAAAATAATCCGTTCTTATGAGGATCCTTACTATAGGAGCATTCCCATAATCGCTCTTTCCGCCAATGCTATTGAAGGTGCGGAGGACCTGTTTATGCGGGCAGGAATGAATGATTTCCTTGAGAAGCCCGTTAAGTTAAAGGAGCTTGAGAATATCCTGAAGAAATGGATACCATCGGACAAGCTGAAGGTTAAGTATGTGGATGTATCCGATGAATATATGGATATTCCTGTGTTCTCGGATTTTAAAAATATCGATGTTAATGTGGGACTTTCTTTTACCAATGGCGACGCTGCCATGTATAAATCGATAGTCGAAGAGTACGCTCAGTCCATTGATGCTAAGAAGACTTTACTTGATAATCTTGCGGAAACGGGGGATGTGGCGCGATTTACCATCGAAGTCCACTCCTTAAAGTCTCTCTCCAAGACCATCGGAGCCATTAAGTTAAGTGAAGTATGCCTTAACTTCGAGCGTCTCGGCCATAAGCGTGATACGGATACCATTAAAAATACTATCGATCGGCTGGATGATGAGATCGACAGTGTAAAGAAGGATTTAGAGCCCCTTATTAAAGGCGTAAAGAGCACTAAAGTAAAGCATCCTTTTAATAAAGAAAAGGTAAGAGAGCTGCTGCGTGAACTTTACTATGCAGCGGATGATTTCGATTATGACAATTCTGTCAAGTTGATGTTTGAGATCGACGGCTTCACTCTCTCCGAACGTCTGGAAAAAGAATGCTATGAATTAAACAACATGATCGAGAATCTTGATTACGGCGGAGTTAAAGAGAAGGCCGTGGAAATACTTATTTTACTGGAGATGTAAATGGAAAAAGCATATAAGCTTGAATTCGGAGATTCCCTGGACGGAAGCCTCTATAATACATCCTGCGGATTATCTAAGACAGAACCTCTGCACAGCTTTGGACCTGCTGTTAAGCCTTTTTTTCTAATTCATTATGTGTTAAGCGGTGAAGGGCGTCTCGTCATAAATGAAAAAGAATATCATCTTGAAAAGAATTACGGTTTCCTGATAACACCCGAGGAACTGGCGTTCTACGAAGCCGACGAAAAGAATCCCTGGACCTATGTATGGGTAGGATTCACCGGCACGGGAGCCGAGGATGCAGTGAGATCCCTTGGCCTTTCAGTATCTCACCCTGTGTTCTATTCCGATGCATCGGATGAAATATATGAGATCGTAAAAAACATGATGGAATATAACACATACAGCTTTACCGACAGGTTAAAAAGAAACGGATATCTGTCACTTTTTCTTGCTGCTCTTTCAGACAGAGAAGATAAAAAGACAGCTGAGAGAGATGACAAAGCAAACACATATGTGGAAAGAGCAATAGAGTATGTGCGCCTTAATTACTGTAACCCCATCAAGGTTACGGACATTGCTGACTATGTGTGCGTAAACAGAAGCTATTTATATACGCTTTTCAATGAATACCTTCACATGTCACCTCAGCAGTTTCTCGCTACATACAGGATCACCAAATCACTGGAGCTTTTACATTCCACCAACTATCCCATTGAGAGTATCGCGCTGTCGTCCGGTTATTCGGACCCCATCGTGTTTAATAAGGCATTTAATAAACAAAAAGGAATGTCACCTACGACTTACAGAAAAGCCATGAGAAGTGGCGGAGCCGAGAGCAGCAAAGAGCAGTTAAAGCAGCTTGAGGATTTTATCGAGCTGGAATGATCCCGGAGGGATTATTCCAGCGATGACAATAGACCGAAGGTCTATTGTAGATAAAGCGTCAGGCAAGGTAGATTAAAAAAGACAACATTTTGACAAGTACAGGTAACAATCTTGTATTTAACAAAATGTTGTTTTTAATTATCATAAATATATACATATTTTTTCGGAGGGTTTATGAAAGACATTTTATTAAAAGAATTTGAAAGAGTTTACGGATCAAATGATGGCGTGAGAGTTTATTTTGCTCCGGGCCGCGTAAATCTCATAGGTGAACATACCGATTATAACGGAGGTCATGTTTTTCCCTGCGCACTTACCATCGGAACCTACGGAGCCGTGAAGGCACGTACGGACAGAAAGCTTAGATTCTATTCCATGAATTTTGCGGATGCAGGAGTGATCGAAACTTCCATTGATGACCTTGTATATGATAAAAAGGCAGGTTGGACCAACTATCCCAAGGGTGTTATCTGGGCTTTTTCTGAAAAGAACATGAAGTGCGATCATGGTTTTGATATTGTCATAAACGGAAACATTCCCAATAGCTCAGGCCTTTCTTCTTCAGCATCCATCGAAGTACTGACAGGCTATATTTTAAAAGAGATGTTCGGATTTGATGTATCCAATACAGATCTTGCTCTTATCGGACAGTTTTCCGAGAATAAATTTAACGGCGTAAACTGCGGCATCATGGATCAGTTTGCTATTGCCATGGGTAAAGAAAATCAGGCGATCTTCCTTGATACCAATACCTTAAAATACGAATACACCCCCGTTAAACTTACAGGCGCAAAGCTTGTGATCGCTTGCAGCAACAAGAAACGCGGTCTCGGAGATTCCAAATATAATGAGCGAAGAGCCGAGTGCGAAGAAGCATTAAGAAGAATTCAGACAGTAAAGAAAGTAAATTCCTTAGGTGAACTCACAGGAGCCGATTTTGAAGAGGTAAAGTCTGTTATTAAGGATCCTGTTTTAGAAAAGAGAGCGCGTCATGCAGTTCTTGAAAACGAAAGAACAGTTAAAGCAGTAGCAGCTCTTAAGGCTAACGATATAGATACCTTTGGTAAGCTCATGATTGCTTCAGATACATCCCTTCGAGAGGATTATGAAGTAACAGGTATCGAGCTTGATACTCTGGTTTCCGAAGCTCTTAAAGTAAAGGGTGTCATCGGTTCCAGAATGACAGGTGCCGGTTTCGGTGGATGTACCGTAAGTATTGTTAAAGATGAAGCCATTGATGAATTTATCGAAAAAGTAGGCGCCGCTTATTTAGCAAAGATCGGTTATAAAGCTGACTTCTATGTAGTGGAAGTAGGCGACGGCCCCAAGGAGATTTAGTCAATGAATGTAGAAAAGAAAATCGCGGAACTTGTTGAATACGGTGTAAATACCGGTATCGTCGACAAGCGTGACAAAATCTATGTGATAAACTCATTGCTCCTTCTTTTTAATAAGGATGAAGCATACGAAGGTGAGATTGATACCGTAACAGAAGAGACTTTGCCGGAATTACTTAATGCCCTGACGGATTATGCCTTTGAAAACGGCATGATCTCTGATAACGGTATTGTTTCAAGAGACTTATTCGATACGCGTGTCATGGGACTTTTAATGCCACCTCCGAGCGTTGTGATCGATAAGTTTAACGCATTAAAAGAAGATGATCCCGAGAAAGCCACCGATTATTTTTATAAGCTTTCAAGAGATGTAAATTATATCCGACGTGACCGCATTAAAAAAGATAAAAAGTGGGTTACAAAAACACCCTATGGGGACCTGGATATTACCATAAATCTCTCAAAGCCCGAAAAGGATCCGAAAGCAATTGCCCAAGCTCTTACCATGAAGCAGGCGGGATACCCCAAGTGTCAGCTCTGTATTGAGAACGAGGGATACGCAGGCCGCATTAATCACCCCGCGAGAGAGAATCACAGGATCATTCCCATTAAGATAAACGGTTGTGACTGGGGTTTCCAGTATTCACCTTATGTATATTACAACGAGCACTGCATCGTACTTAATTCACAGCACGTGCCCATGGCAATAAATCATGATACCTTCTGCAAGCTCTTTTCTTTTGTTGAGCAGTTCCCTCATTATTTCGTGGGTTCAAATGCAGACTTACCCATTGTGGGAGGCTCTATCTTAAGCCATGATCACTTCCAGGGCGGACACTATGAATTTGCCATGGCGAAGGCTATTGTTGAAAAAGAATATGTTATCAAGGGATTTGAAGATGTGAAGGCGGGCCGTGTAAAGTGGCCCATGTCCGTTGTGAGACTTTCCGGTAAGGATACAAAAAGGATTATCGAACTTGCGGATGTAATCTTAAATGCCTGGAGAGGTTACAGCGACGAGAGTGCCTTTATCTTTGCCAATACCGATAACACTCCTCACAATACCATTACTCCCATCGCAAGAAAGCGTGGCGAGAATTTTGAGCTTGATCTGGTACTTAGAAACAACATTACCACTGAGGAGCATCCTCTCGGAGTATACCATCCTCATGCAAAGCTTCATCACATCAAAAAAGAAAATATCGGCCTTATCGAAGTAATGGGTCTAGCTGTTCTTCCCGCCCGTCTTGCGACTGAGATGGAAGATCTAAAGAAGGCCTATTTTGAAAAGACTGATATCAGTAAGGATGAAATCCTTTCAAAGCACGCTGAATGGTTTAACGGGTTTAAACCGGAAATAGATGCAGCACCTGAAAGATTTGATGAGATAGTAAAGCGTGAGATCGGAAAGGTGTTCTCCGAAGTACTTACGGATGCCGGCGTTTATAAGCGCACGGAAGAAGGTATGAAGGCCTTCGACAGATTTATAGATAGCCTTCAGATTTAAGAATGTCTAAATAGCGACTTGCTTCGTTTTTAGTCATTAAATCGATGTCGTAGGGACAATTGATACGATTTCTTTTTATGATTTCATTAAGACGCTCCTTTTGAGATTTCGAAATGGGCGTCTGTTTTTTTGCATTGGCAATGAGCTTTTGAGGCGTAAATAAAGAAGGTTCTTTTTCATAAAAAGAATCATTAAGCTTTAAATACAGTTCTGCTGTAGCATAGGCGTCATTTAATGCTCTGTGGGGCTTTAGATCTATGTTATAAAGGCCACAGAGGTCGGAAAGCTTCTTACTCTGCTCGCCGGGATGCATGGCTCTTGCAATCTTGAGGGTATCAATGCCGGTTCGCTCAAAGTCTAAGCCTTCGTTTACAAAGGCATGCTTTAAAAAGGCATAGTCGAAGGCTATGTTGTGACCGAGCAATACGGAATCCTGCAAAAAGTCTCTTAGCGCGGGCATCACATTCTTTATAAGGGGTTTATCCCGTAAATCGGAATCCTTTATACCGGTTATGTTCGTAATATGGGGACTTAACTCTCTTCCGGGATTTACCATGCATTCAAAGGTATCGCAAATAACGCCATCTTCAATGGAGACGGCGCCGATTTCGATTATCTTATCAAGGCGGGAGCTTAGTCCCGTGGTTTCCAGATCTATAGATACAATTCTGTTCATACCTTTTTCTTTTCTTTACAGTATTCTTTTAAAAAGCAGTTCTGACACTGAGGAGAACGGGCTTCGCAGATAGTGCGTCCGAAGGCGATAAACCATTTGTTTATCAGGATCCAGTAGTCCTTATCTATTTCTTTCATAAGGTCAAATTCGGCCTTTACGGGGTCCTTGGTATTTACAAAGCCTAAGCGGTTTGAAATTCTCAGCACATGGGTATCAACCACTACGCTGGGCTCATTATATATATTTCCGCGGATAACGTTGGCGGTTTTACGGCCGACACCGGGAAGGGTCGTAAGAGCATCAATGTCTGATGGAACTTCGCCACCGAAATCTGATAATATCTTCCGGGCGCAGGCAATTATATTCTTTGCCTTGTTATGATAAAAGCCTACGGAGTGAATGTCTTTTTCCAGCTCACTTAAATCGGCATCCGCGAAAGCCCGGACGCTTGGATATTTTTTATATAATGTGGCAGTCACTTCGTTTACTCTTTTATCGGTACATTGGGCACTCATGATGGTAGAGAAAAGAAGCTGCCATGCAGCATCGTGATTTAAGTAGCACGGAATGTCACGGCCGTACATCTCATCCATTTTATTAAGTATTTCTAAAGTGCGTTTTTTCATATAATAAATCCTTAACGTAATTCATCCAAAGCTTTTAATATGAGTTTCTTACTTCCTGTGCGTAAGTTTTCCGCAACAGTATAGAGATTATCAAATTTATCATATTCCATTAAAGCAAGATATCTCTCACCGAGATATTTATATGAGTGAACAAGATCTGCCTCAATGGAAACAAGGTATTCCATGATCTTTACGGCTTCTTCTTCATGATCTAAAGAAAGAAGCTTATCCGCAAGGCCCTGAAGAGCGATGGTCATATCTTCAAAATTACTGTCATACAGGCTTACTGTATCAAGGTTTCCGGCACCATACATAAATTTAAGATCCGTATTAGAATAGCCCTGGAGGTTCAGGATCCTTTTTTCTTTTAGATAAAGAATGGTATCAACATATGATTTAACATCGGGGTCGTCAAGGCATGTATCAAGGGGCAGATCGTCGGGAAGCTTGATGTATGGAAGGTCATCAAGGGGTTTTTTACGCACGAAGTTAGCTTCCGCTTCTCTTTCCCAGAATTCATCATCGACGCTTGTGTCTCTTCTTGATATAAATTTAAGATAGATGAAATTTATAAAGAATAAGAAGATGGATCCAAATATGAAAACTGCGGCTATAACCTTAATGGGAGAGGCCTGTAAACTTGCAAAAAAAATAGCCATATACTATAATAACCTTTCAGTAAATGTATGAGAAAGAAGTTTCTAATATGAGTATATACAACAAGAAATCGAAACGAGCCTTTACAGCGGTGATCATAACGATTTTGATCGTTGCAATGATAGTCCCTATTTTAGCATCATTGGTGGTATAAGTAAAATAAGCACGGGAGCAGTCAATGAAAACCGGAAAGGTATCTGAAACAGTCTTTAAGAGATCAATACTTAAATACGCAGGTAAACAGCACGAAAACATCCTCAAGAGAATGAATGTGGGGTCGGATTGTGCTGTTTTTTCATTTGAAAATAACGCTGTCACCATGAGCGTAAGTAATTCTTTTTTAGAAACTCCCGAAGAACTTGTTATAAGACTTATAAATAAATATGCTGCTGAAAATGCCGCATTAAAAGGGGCAGTAATAAATATTCTTTTGCCACCTGAAACCGAGGAAGCATTTTTAAAGGATTTTACCGACAGAGCGGCGAAGGCCTTAAAAGAGGCGGGAGCAGGCATCGCATCAATCAATGCGGAAGTAAGTCCAAATGTAAAGGTTTCCAGGGTAATAATTACAGGTATCGGCGAAAAGGGAGCCCCTGAAAGGTCAAAGGTAAGGGCCGGCGACGACGTTATCATAACCAAGTGGATTGCATTGGAAGCTACTGAAAAAATAGCCCATATAAAGGAAGCGGAATTAAATCAGAAATTCCCGGCAAAGTACATATACGACGCCAAGAATTTTGATAAATACCTCTCCGTGGTTCCGGAGGCCGCCACCGCCGTTAAGTCCGACGTTACCGCGATGCACTGTATATCCGAAGGCGGAGTTTTCGGTAGCCTTTGGGAATTTGCAGAAAGCGAAGGCGTTGGACTTTCGATAGACTTAAAAAAGATTCCAGTTAAGCAGGAAACCATAGAGATCTTTAATTATTACGATTTAAATCCTTATCTTGCCCTGTCAGGAGGCAGCATGATAATTACTGCAAGAGACGGTAACGCTCTCACGTTTAAGTTAAAAGAACAGGGTATAAATGCCGTGTGCGTGGGAAAGGTTACGGACAGTAAGGACAGAGTGGTGATATCTGAAGATTTTACGAGATTCTTAGAACCTGCAAAAGAAGATGAAATGTACAAGATCCTGGAGCGCATTCCGGAATTCGTTAACAAAAAAGGAGAATGATCATGAGAGAAAAAATATTAAATGTTATCGAGAAGAATTCCCGCATTGACATTAAGGAACTTGCTGTGATCTTAGGTTACAGCGAGATAGATGTTGCCAATGAATTAAAAGCAATGGAAGAAGAGGGTATTATCTGCGGATATCACACCCTTATCGACTGGGACAAGACTTCCATCGAAAAAGTAAGCGCGTTGATCGAGGTTAAGGTTACACCTCAGAGAGGACAGGGCTTTGACAATATCGCCGAGCGCATTTACAAATATCCCGAAGTTAATGCAGTATATTTAATTTCAGGCGGATTCGACCTTCTTGTTTCTTTGGAAGGAAAGACATTAAAGGAAGTGTCACTCTTTGTATCCGATAAGCTTTCAACTCTTGAAACGGTTATCAGCACTTCCACACATTTCGTACTTAAAAAATATAAGGACCATGGAACGATCATCGGTCAGAAAGCTGTTGATGAAAGGGAGACTATTACATTATGAGAATACCGTTGTCGGAAGAAGTCGTAAAGCTTAAGCCCTCGGGTATTCGTAAGTTTTTCGACATTGTTCATGAAATGAAAGATGCCATATCTTTAGGTGTTGGCGAACCTGATTTCGATACACCCTGGCATATAAGAGATGAGGGTATTTATTCCCTCGAAAAAGGTAAGACCATTTATACTTCCAATTCCGGTCTTATGCAGTTAAGAGAAGAGATTGCCAAGTACCTTGAAAGAAAATATAACGTATCCTACGATCCCGCTTCGGAAATGCTTATTACCGTAGGCGGTTCGGAGGGTATCGACGTGGGTCTCCGCGCGATGCTGAATCCCGGGGATGAAGTACTTATTCCCCAGCCTTCATATGTATCTTATGAGCCCTGCACCGTTATCGCAGGCGGCAAACCCGTAATAATCGAGCTTAAAGCAGAAAATGAGTTCAGATTAACGGAAAAAGAATTAAGAGATGCCATTACCGATAAGACAAGAGTGCTTATTTTACCTTTCCCCAATAACCCTACAGGTGCCATCATGGAGGAAAGCGACCTTGTGGCTATTGCCAAGGTTTGTGTGGAAAAAGATATTTTTGTAATGTCCGATGAAATATATGCTGAACTTACCTACAAGGGAAAGCATGTGTCCATCGCATCCCTTCCCGGCATGAAGGAACGTACCATTCTTATTAACGGTTTTTCAAAGGCATATGCCATGACCGGATGGAGACTTGGTTACGCATGCGGCCCCAAGGAAATAATCACACAGATGACAAAGATTCATCAGTACTGCATCATGTGTGCTCCTACAACAAGCCAGTATGCAGCTATTGAAGCTATCAAGAACGGTGATGATGATATTGTAAGAATGCGTGAAGCTTACAACCAGAGACGCCGCTTCCTGCTTGATGCTTTTAAGAAAATGGGACTTGATTGCTTTGAACCCTTCGGAGCGTTTTATGTATTCCCCTGCATCAAGGAATTCGGTATGACCAGCGAAGAATTCGCTACAAGATTCCTGGAAGAAGAAAAGGTTGCTGCAGTTCCCGGAACAGCTTTTGGTGAATGCGGAGAAGGCTTCCTTAGAATCTCCTATGCTTATTCTCTGGAGCACTTGAAGATTGCCATGGAAAGAATGGCTCATTTTGTTGATAAGTTACGTAAGGAGCAGGGACGATAATGCATATTGTACTGCATGAACCTGAAATTCCCGCAAATACCGGCAACATAGGTCGTACCTGTGTTGCCACTAATACTACTCTTCACTTGATCGAGCCTTTAGGTTTTCGCCTTGATGAAAAGGCCATTAAGCGTGCGGGGATGGACTACTGGCAGGATCTTGATGTCAGGACATATATTAATTATAAGGATTTCTTAGATAAGAATCCCGATGCCAAGATCTGGTATGCGACCACCAAGTGTGAAAAGTGCTATTCAGATGTTTCTTTTTCGGAAGAGGACTTCATAATGTTCGGAAAAGAATCTGCCGGAATACCTGAAGAAATACTGGTGGATAATCCCGACAGATGCATCAGGATTCCCATGAGCGAGGGCATCAGAAGCCTTAATCTGTCTAATTCCGTAGCCATTGTATTGTATGAAGCTTTGAGGCAGAATTCATTCCCCGGGCTTAGTGAAAAGGGTCAGCTCCACAGGCTTAACTGGAGATAATAAATATTACAATAGGTTAATGATCCTACTGTATTATAGGCTTACTAAAAGATAGGGGTGAGCATATGAACAGGCAGGATTTTGAGATCAAGGCTATCGTAGCCGGACTGACACAAAAAGATATACTGGATTTTACCAGTGCGTTTCGTGCCATATCTGGTAACAGCATTGAAAGCCCCATTGTGGATAAGGAGTATCTTCAAAAAGAAGGCCCGGGAATTGCGATCGCGGTCCGGGCAATATTAGATAAGTCGAGCTCCAAAGAATCCATAGCAAAGATGATAGATTTCTTTGAGTCGTTATATAATTAGCTGTATTTTAAGCTTCCGTATCAAGCCCACATGTTACGGAAGCTTATTTTTTTCGTCTGATTTAGCAAGTGAAAATATGAATTCGGTTCCAACACCTTCAGTGCTGATAACATTGATATGTTCGTTGTGAGCCTGAATGATTTCCTTTGCAATGGACAGGCCAAGGCCCGTTCCTTTTTTGTCTTTACCTCTTGATAAGTCGGTTTTATAGAATCGATCAAATACAAGTTTCTGGGCATCTTTGGGGATGCCGATGCCGGAGTCTTTAACGGAAACAAAAATCTTATTGTGCTTCTCGGTTGTCTCGATAACGATTGACGAATTGTGGTGAGAGAATTTAATGGCATTATCAAGGAGGTTATATAAAACCTGCTGGATCTTGGTTTCATCGGCATGCACGGGAAGCTTCTCCGCTGTGAGAATAAGCTCGATGGAAATCCCCTTTTTGGCACATGACCCTTCGAAGGAGGCAGCGGTGTTTCTGATAACAGAATTAATATCGAAGTCGGTAAGGTCCAGCATTACGCCCTTCATGTTAAGGTTATTTAATGCAAGAAGCCCGTTGGTAAGCTTTGTAAGTCTCTCAGTTTCATTAAGCACGATACCCAGGTATTTTTCATGCATTTCCGGAGGAATGGTGCCATCTAAGATAGCTTCAAGATAGCCTCTTATGGAAGTAAGGGGGGACCTGAAGTCATGGGATACGTTTGCAATAAATTTCTTTTGGTTATCTTCGGAACGGGCGATCTCGTTGGCCATGTAGTTAAGTGTGGCAGCAAGGTAACCAATCTCATCCTCCGAATCCACGGAGAATTCATAGTGCAGATTACCGGATGCATATTGTTCCGTTGCATAGGTGATCTTCTTTAGCGGTATATAGACCATTTCCGTGAAAAAGAAGAGGATTATAAGTGACAATATAAAAAGGATCACAAGTAACAGATATGAAATACCGAGAAATTTCTCCGATTCCGTTGAAAGTCCTCTGGTGGTAGCATGAATGACCACGTAACCTTTAACCTTATAATTGGCGGTTATGGGAGAAAAAACGCTGAGCATTTCCTCATCGAAGAAATTAAAGAAGGTTCCCACGGTATAGTAGGAGTTTCCCGTGACGGTGGGGTCAAAGTTTTCTACCATCAGTGTTTCTTCCTGATTTATCGGAAGGTCCGAACTGAGTATTAATCGTCCTGAGGGGTTTATGATCCAGATGCTTGCGGAAAGAAAGTTACTTAAATCATCAATCTCATCTTTAACTTCTTCCATGGTGCGGTTTGTTTCATAAAGGTCCGCCGCATAGGTTCCGGCAATAAGGTTTGCTTCTCTGTAGAAGGACTCGGCGCGCTGACGAAGAAGCCTGTCATAGGTAGTGCGCGATACAAAGGAGCTTACGATGATAAAGCCGAAAACAGCGAAGATCAAATATGCAAATAAGAATTTTAGATAAAGTGTCTTTCGCATTTTCTTTTCCCGAAATTAATGATTTAAATCCTGTTTTACTTCAAATTTATAACCGATGCCCCATATCGTGGAGATCTTCCAGGTTTCATGGTCATTGATCTTTTCACGAAGTCTTTTGATGTGTACGTCTACTGTTCTTGTGTCTCCCACATACTCATATCCCCAGATACGCTCAAGAAGCTGATCTCTTGTAAATACGTGATTGGGCTGTGAAGCTAAGAAGAATAAAAGCTCCATTTCCTTGGGAGGCATATCTATGGATTCGCCCCTGTAGATTACAGAGTAGTTGGTTAGATTTACGGTTAGATCAGGGTATGTGACGCACTTGTCGCCGGCAGGCTGCACGGGAGCGGCAGCGGGCTTTACGCGACGTAAAACAGCCTTAACCCTGGCGATAAGCTCCTTGGTATCAAAGGGCTTTTCGATGTAGTCATCCGCACCGAGCTCTAAGCCAAGGACTTTATCAAAGACTTCGCCTTTTGCGGAAAGCATGATGATGGGTACCTGGGATTTTGTGCGGATCTCACGGCACACCTGGTATCCGTCTATGCCGGGAAGCATGAGATCTAAGAGCACCAGCGAAGGCTCAAAACTGTCAAAAGCTTCGAGGGCTGATTCCCCGTCATTTACGATCTTTGTTTCAAAACATTCTTTTATTAAGTATAAAGAAACAAGTTCCGCTATGTTGTTGTCATCATCTACTATAAGTATTCGCTGCTTGTTTGCCATTTAGTACCCCCTTAGGCTATTTAAATTCGACGATAGTTACGCCTGCATCACCTTCGCCGTGTTCACCGGCTCTGTAGGATTTTACATATTTCGATTTTTTAAGGAACTGCGTTACCGCATTACGAAGTGCTCCCGTACCTTTACCATGGACAATCCGCACCGAAGGCATGTGGGAAAGATATGCATCATCAAGATACTTATCTAAAATCGCAATGGCTTCATCTACGGTCTTACCTATCAGATTAAGTTCGTATGATACGGTTAAAGACTTAGACATCTTGATCTTTCCGCTTCCTGTTGCTTTCTTTATGCCGGGAGCAGTGACAGTCTCTTCCTGAACGGGAATTATATCTTTAATATTGGTTTTAGTCCTGATGATACCGCATTGTACGAACAGGTCACCCTTGGTATCGGGAAGTGTGCTGACAGTTCCCTTAAGGTTCATGGAAAGAATCTTGACCATGTCACCTAAGTGTAAGTCTTTAGCCTTTGTGCCGGAGGAAACATCCTTCTTATCTACGGTAAGCTTTGAATTCTTATCATTTATCTTACCGCGCAGGCTTTCACGGCGCTTTTCAAGATCCTTCATGGAAACGCCGGCTCCCATTTTGTTAAGAGCACGGATGGATTCATCTGCATAATCCTTGGCTTCCTGAAGAATGTTTCTTGCTTCTTCGTTGGCCTCTCTTAAAATCTTATCTCTGGAAGAATCGAGCTTTTCGGATTTTTCATTAAAGGCTTTTATCTTAATATCCAGGGCACGCCTGTCTTCATCAAATTGTAAGCGTTCTTTTTCAAGAGAAACTCTTGCGGCATCGAGATTTGAGATGACATCTTCGAATTTCTCGTCAGTTTCATTGATGGTGAGCTTCGCCTGATCGATTATCTCCTTGGGTAGTCCCATTTTTTCTGAAATGGCGAAGGCGTTACTTTTTCCGGGTATACCGATTAAGAGTCGGTAAGTGGGGGAGAGGGTCTCCACGCTGAATTCACAGGAAGCGTTCTCCACAAAAGAAGTAGAAAGCGCAAAAACCTTTAATTCGGAATAATGGGTGGTAGCCATGGTTCTTATGCCTCTGTCGTGAAGATAAGAAAGAATAGATATGGCTAAAGCAGCACCTTCCGTAGGATCGGTGCCTGCGCCAAGTTCATCAAAAAGGCACAGAGCATCGGTGTCAGCGTGCTTAAGTATGTGGACAATTGACTTCATGTGAGATGAGAATGTGGATAAACTCTGCTCAATACTCTGTTCATCACCGATATCCGCATAAACTTCTTTAAAAATTGAAAGTTCCGATAAGTCCGCCGCCGGTATGTGTAAGCCTGCCTGTCCCATCAGTGTAAGGAGTCCGACAGTCTTAAGCGTTACGGTCTTACCGCCGGTATTGGGACCTGTTATAACAAGAAGGTCATAGTCCTTACCGAGGGGAACATCTATGGGCACCACTTTCTTTTTATCAAGAAGGGGATGGCGTGCTTTTCTTAAGTTGATCACGTGGTCACTATTAAATATGGGACGTACCGCATTCTGTTCCATGGCAAGATTTGCCTTGGCAAAGGTAAAGTCTAAACGGGTCATGAGATCGATATCCGTTGAAAGGAAAAGAGTCTGTTCCGATAACGAAGCGGAGAGACCGGCTAAGATAATGCCGATTTCGTGCTGTTCTTCGATCTCGAGTTCTCTTAACTTGTTATTTAATTCAACAACCTGTTTTGGCTCAATAAAAAAGGTGGAGCCTGATGATGACTGATCGTGCACCATGCCCGGCACCTGTCCCTTATATTCGCTTTTAACGGGGATACAGTATCTGTCCCCACGCATGGTAACAACCGCATCCTGCAGATAGGTGCGGAGAGAACCGTTAACCATATGATTAAGCTCCGAATGGATCTTTTCGGAAGTCATGGTGATATTTCTCCGGATGGATTTAAGTGCGGGGCTTGCGTCATCGGCAATGTCGCCGTCCTCGTTTAAAATGCATCGGGATATTTCTTTTTCTATCTGTGTCAAAGGAGCAAGTCCTTCAAAATAATCGCTCAGTGAATCTCTTTCCGCATCATCGCAACTTACGCCCCACTGCCTTACAACGCGAACATTACTAAGTAGCGATGCAAAAGAAAGAAGTTCTTTTGCAGTGAGAGTCGCGCCGATCTCAAGGGATTTTATCTGGAAGCGCAGGTCCTTTAATGAACCGAAATTAACAGAACCCTTCTTAAACAGACGGGTAAGAGCATCGGCAGTTTCTTTTTGCGCCTGCTCGATTTCCGAAAGATTGGTCATGGGTGTGAGATCACGGCACATGGCCTTGCCAAGGTCTGATGAGGCCTTGTCTGAAAGCATGTCCAATACAACTGTATATTCAAGAGTTTTTAATACCTTTTCATTCATAAAACACCAAACCTGAATTGCTTAAAAATCAAGGATATTTTATCATAGGTCGGGTCTCTTTACAATGAACTCGGGGATAGATATACTTAAAGGGAATTGGAGATTTACATGGAAGAAAACAATAATTTGCAGGAAAAAGAAGAACAATATACGGTTATAAGAGAGAAGATCAAGGCTCGCCCCATTAATAAGGGCAAGCTTTTAAAAAATGGCCTGATCACGGTCCTTTCCGCGGTGGCCTTCGGTCTTATTGCCTGTCTTACATTTGTGATTCTTTCTCCGGTATTTCAGAAGATATTTGAGCCTGAAGAAACTGAGAGCACGGTGCCCATCGTGACATTTCCCGTGGAACCCATCGATGAAGAAATGAATCCCGAGGACATGCTTACGGATGAAGATGTGCTGGAGGAAAACGCCCACGAGACGCAGAAGGAGTTGCCTGAAGAACAGATAGAGGATATCTTATCCAAGGTAACATTTTCATTAACTGACTATCAGAAGCTTTATTACGAGCTTTCGGAAATAGCCAAGGAAGCTGAGAAAAGCCTTGTGCGTATCACGCCTTATTCCAACGAAGAGGATATGTTCTTAAATGTCTATGAGGGATATGGCGAAGATACGGGTCTTATTGTGGCTGAGGCAGATGGCAGGTTTTTTATCCTTTGTAAGAGTAAGAGCATCAAAACGTCAAAAGAGCCCGTGGTTACTTTTGTAAATGATATAAGAGCGCAGGCTTCGGTATTTGCTGAAGACGATAAAACAGGCTTTACTATTCTGGCTGTTTCGGAGAACAGTTTAAATGAAGTGACAAGGCGCAGCATAAAAACAGCTACTCTGGGAAGTTCCGCAGCAAGACGCCTTGCAGGTTCTCCCGTAATTGCAGTGGGAAGCCCCATGGGTAATTACGGCTCCGTCAACTATGGCATGATCACATCTTCCAACACGCCCATATATGTTACCGATAATACCTATAAAAAGGTTGATACGGATATTTACGGAAGCACTTCCGCTACGGGCGTGCTTGTGAATCTTACGGGGGAAGTTATAGGAGTCATTGATGGTTCTTTTTCCACAAGTGATGCAAAGAATCTGATTTCCGCCGTGGGTATTACGGAATTAAAGAAAACTATTGAAGATATGATAAATCATGTGGAGGTGCCGGTCTTTGGGATCAATGGTACCGATGTGCCGAAGGAGTTAAGCGATATCTACAGCGCTCCCGAGGGCGCATTCGTAATTGCGGTTAATATGGATTCTCCCGCAATGAAGGGTGGAATTCAAAGCGGCGATATTATTACTTCCGTTGACGGCGTGCCTATTTCAGGCATGAACGGATTTAACAATTCGGTGCGTTCGGCAGGAAAGAAGACAAGTGTCTCCGTTAAGGTCTACCGCATGGTTATGGACGAATATAAGCCCATGGAACTGGAAATAGTATTGAATTAGGATCATTAAAGTGACCGCCGGTAAGATGCGGAAGCGTTAATCATACAGAAATCAGGTGAGTAATATATGAAGTACATTCAGGATTTAAGAGAAGGGGAAAAGGTTCAGGAGATTTATCTTTGTAAACAGAAGACCTCCGCAGTGACAAAGAACGGAAAGCCCTATGACAGTGTTATCCTGCAGGATAAAACGGGAGCCCTTGACGGTAAGATCTGGGACGTAGGAAGCGTAGGAATCGATGAATTCGATGCTCTTGATTATGTTGAAGTCACAGGGGATATGACAGTTTTTAACAACACTCCCCAGTTAAATATAAAAAGAGTGAGAAAGGTATCGGAGGGAGAATACGATCCCGGTGATTATCTTCCCGTAAGCAGCCGTGATATTGATGAAATGTACAAGGAGCTTCTCGGTTTTATAGGAAGCATCAAAAATGAATATTTGAAGGCGTTGCTGGAAGAGTTTTTTGTCCGTGATGAGGAATTTATAGCGAACTTCAGAAAATCCAGCGCTGCGAAGAGTGTGCATCACAATTTTATCGGAGGATTACTTGAGCATACAGTATCCGTTGCCTGGATATGCGATTCTTTTGCCAAGCATTATCCGATACTTAAGAGAGATCTGCTGGTGGCAGCAGCGCTTCTTCATGATGTGGGAAAGGTAAAAGAATTTTCGGCATTTCCGTTAAATGATTACACTGACGAAGGAAACCTCCTGGGACACATTATCATGGGATCTGAGATGGTAAGTAAAAAGGTCGAGTGTGTACAGGATTTCCCCAAGGGTCTTGAGAATGAATTAAAGCACTGTATCTTAGCGCACCATGGAAAGCTCGAGTACGGCTCGCCCAAAAAACCCGCCATCATCGAAGCTGTAGCTCTTAATTATGCCGATGATGTGGATGCCAAGATGGAATCCTTTAAGGAGATTTTAATGTCAACCAGTGAAACCGGCTGGCTTGGTTACAACAGGCTTTTCGAAAGCAATCTCCGCCCCACATTACCTATGTAATGTTTAGAATTCAGGAAGTATATGTTAAATAAAAATGATGAGGTAGAACTTAAAATAGAGGACTTATCCAAGGATGGAGAAGGAATCGGCCATACCGCAGACGGTATGACCGTTTTTGTGATGAACGGAGTTCCGGGCGACGTAGTGCTTGCCCACATCACAAAGGTTAAGAAGACCTGTGCATTTTCTTTTGCAAAAGAAATATTAAAGCCTTCAGCCGACAGGGTGGAACCGAAGTGCCCCGTTGCAAGACTGTGCGGCGGATGCTCGCTGCAGCACCTTGATTACAAGGCGCAGCTTGGATTTAAAGAAGAATATGTGAGAAGCTGCATAGAAAGGATCGGCGGCGTAAAGAATCCTCCCATGGAACCTATTGTGGGGATGGATGAACCTTTCTTTTTCCGTAACAAGGCGCAGTTCCCGATCGGGATCGACCGCGATGGAAAGGTGGTTATCGGTTTTTACAGACATCACTCCCATGACGTGGTAGATAATGCGACATGTGTGATCCAGGGAGCGTTTAATGAGAAAATTGTCGATGCCATAAAGCGTTATATCGAAACATACAAGGTATCGGTCTACGATGAAGCTACCGGCAAGGGCTTAATGAGACATGTTTTTACCCGTTACGGCAAAGCTACCGGGGAAGTGATGGTGTGCCTGGTAATTAACGGAGATACCTTGCCGAAGGAAGACGCCCTTGTGGAGATGCTTTTAGGGCTTGACCTTGGTGATCTTACCATAAAGAGTATCTGTATTAATATTAATAAAGCTAAAACCAATGTGATTCTAGGGGAGAAGCTTAAGTCTCTTTTCGGTGATCCGTGGATTGAAGATCTGATCGGAGATGTGCGATACAGGATCTCGCCCCTTTCTTTTTATCAGGTTAATCCGGGGCAGACTAAGAAGCTCTACGACATCGCCCTTAACTATGCTGGTCTCACCGGATGCGAGGTGGTGTGGGATCTATATTGCGGAATCGGCACAATATCGCTGTTCCTTGCCCGTGCAGCCAGGGAAGTTTACGGCGTTGAGATCGTGCCGGAAGCCATTGAAGATGCGAAGCTTAATGCAAAGCTTAACGGTATCGAAAATGCCGAATTCTTCGTGGGGGCCGCGGAGGACGTGGCTCCGAAGCTTAAAAAGCCCGACGTGATCGTGGTGGATCCGCCTCGCAAGGGTTGCGATGAAAAGCTTCTTGAAACCATTATAAATGTGGCTCCGAAGCGCCTTGTATACGTGTCATGCGACCCGGCAACTTTGGCTCGCGATCTAAAGATACTTACGGAAAGCGGTTTTGTACTTAAAAAAGCCCGCCCCGTGGACCAGTTCGGCCACTCAACACATTGTGAAGTGTGCTGCGAACTGGAGAGATTTCGAAAGTCTTAATATTATCATCAGAAATTGAGATTGTCGGATGTGATATTTTGATTGGACAGAATAATTTCAAAGATGAAAGAAGAACTATGAAAACAATAGCAATAATCACCGCCCGTGGCGGAAGCAAAAGAATACCGAGAAAAAACATTAAGGACTTTCTTGGAAAGCCCATAATTGCATATTCCATTGAAGCAGCTCTTGAGTCAGGGGTTTTTGACGAGGTAATGGTGTCAACGGACGATGAAGAGATTGCTGACATTGCAAGGAAGTATGGTGCCAAGGTCCCCTTTATGAGAAGCGAAGCCACCAGCAATGATTTTGCATCAACTGACGAAGTTATTGCTGAGGTTATTGATAGATATTCAGAGCAGGGAAAAGATTTTGATGCTTTATGTTGCATTTATCCCACTGCTCCTTTTATAACCGGGCGGCGTTTAAAAGAAGCCGTTTCTTTACTTGAAGAACATGAGTCGGTTACTCCCGTAACACAGTTTTCGTATCCTCCGCAAAGAGGATTCATTATAGAAAACGGTGTATTACGCCGAAAATATCCGGAATTTGCCACTGCAAGATCTCAGGATTTAGAAAAACTGTATCATGACAGCGGTCAGTTTTATGCATGCAGAGTTGACGCTTTCCTTCGAGACAGGACTACAGACGTAGATGATATGGCTCCTGTTATTTTGAGCGATGATGAAGTCCAGGATATAGATACCATGGATGACTGGCGCATAGCTGAGGAAAAGTATCGAAGACTTAAAGCTAAGTCAGAAAGCGGACACCGTGAAAAAACTGAAATGTATGATGACAAAGCTCTTAAGACTCCGTATTACAGGATTGACGAATGTGCATTAAATGCGGATATCGCCATGCTTAAGGAGGCGCTTTCTAAGAATTGGAGTAACAGCAATTGTTCCTATTCCGTAAAGACCAATTCCTTACCATGGCTTCTCACTCATTTTAAAAATAATGGGTTTTACGCGGAAGTTGTTTCAAAAGAAGAGTATGACCTTTCAATAAGATTGGGATTTGATTCCGATAAAATCATTTATAATGGACCGATAAAAGACCGCTCTGTATTTGAAAGTGTATTGCTGGCAGGTGGCGTATTAAATATGGATTCAAGTTACGAGCCCAAATGGTTAAAGGAACTTGCGGAAAAATGGCCCGAAAAGGTATTTAATATAGGCATCCGAGTAAACTATAATCTTTCAGAGCTTAACCCGGATGAAGTATTGGCAGATGATGAGGGAAGCCGTTTTGGTTATTGCTATGAAAACGGTGAACTTGAAAAAGTCATCAATAAGATAAAAACCATTAATAATGTAAACATTGCGGGACTTCATTTACATTCTTCAACAAAGACCAGATCTGTGGGTGCATACAGGACGCTCAGTAAAGTGGCAGTCATTGTAGCGAAAGAATTTGACCTTGACTTAAAGTATATCGACATGGGTGGCGGTTATTACGGAGGAGTTCCGGGAAAGCCCACTTTTAAAGATTATATTCCCGCAATGGCCGAAGAATTATCCAAATTCTTCGATAAGGATAAAACGACTCTGATTGTGGAGCCCGGAGTTTCAATGGTTTCTTCTTCTTTTTCTTTTGTGACAAGTGTTGTGGATACAAAAGATATAAGAGGGAAGAGATACGTAATCATAGACGGAAGCAGAGTGAACCTGAATCCTCAGGTTACAAGAAGATGGTATCCTCACAAGTTTGAGCTCCTTGAAGATTCAAACCGACAGAATGGAGTATTGGATAAACAGGAAATATGCGGATCAACTTGCATGGAATACGATCGTTTATTTGAAGCCGAGGGCGAACAGGAGCTGGTAACAGGGGACCGCGTTATTTTTACAAACGCGGGAGGATATACTGTTTCTCTCACCCCGCTGTTCATTCACTATTTTCCTGCCGTATATGTAAAGAAGCAGGATGGAACTCTTTTTACGGCCAGAGCCCCCTGGAATAACGATGAATATATAATGAAAAACTTTTTTGAATGAGGAAAAAATATGTCCGATAATTGGATGAGTAAAAGAATTAAATTGGCAGATCACTGGATAAGTAACAATGATCCAGTGTATATCGTAGCTGAGTTATCTGCCAACCATTTACAGGATTATAATAGGGCGGTAGAAATAATACATGCCGCTAAAGAAGCAGGAGTAGATGCGGTTAAGTTACAGACCTACACTCCGGACACTATCACCCTTAACTCAACAAAAGAATATTTTACAATTACCGGCGGAACGATTTGGGATGGCACAACTCTTTATAAGCTTTACGAAGAGGCCTACACTCCTTGGGATTGGCAGCCTAAGCTGTGTGAATTGGCAAACAGTCTTGGACTTGATTGCTTTTCATCACCCTTTGATGACACTGCCGTACGCTTCATGCAAGACATGAACATGCCGGCATATAAGATTGCGTCTTATGAAATAACCGATGTACCCCTTATAAGAAAATGCGCGGCAACCGGAAAGCCGGTGATCCTGGCAACAGGAGTTGCCCGTGAGGATGATATCAGGAATGCAATTGAAGCATGTAAAAAAGAAAACAATAATCAGGTGATTTTGTTAAAATGTGTTTCTGCTTATCCTACGCCATATGAAGACGTAAATTTAAATATGATTCCCACATTAGCCAAAGAATATGGATGTATCATGGGCTTATCCGACCACACCATGGGAACTGCGGTAGCAGTTGCTTCTGTTGCTTTGGGGGCAAGAATGATAGAAAAGCACATTACGTTAAAGAGATCCGACGGCGGACCCGATGGCGCATTTTCCATGGAGCCCGATGAGTTTAAAGAATTGGTGAAGAACGTTCGAATTGTGGAGAAGGCTTTGGGAAAGTCGGAATACAGTCTTACACCTGTCCAGGAAATTGAGCGCGAAGGTGCCAGATCTCTCTTTATAGTACAGGATATAAAAAAGGGTGAAGTCCTTACGGCCGAAAACATAAGATCGATTCGACCCGGAATCGGACTTCCTCCCATTGAATACGATAACGTAATTGGAAAAACAGCCCTTAAGGATTTGGAAAAAGGAGACCCTCTTACCAAAGATGATTTTAGATAATCGGGAGCGAAGATGCCAGAAGAAAAAATATGGATTAGAGCAGACGGAAATGAAAATATAGCTACAGGCCATATACGGCGTTGCTGCACCATTGCAACAGAGCTTAAGAGAATGGGCGCAGAAGTTGTTTTTGTTCTTTCAGATAAGAAAAGCGAAAAAGTATTAAAATCCATTTCGGGAAATGAGTTTTCGGCAATTATTCTCGATACGGATTACCAAAATATGTTATCGGAAGAAAAGACTCTGAGGGCGCTGTTACTTAGTGAGAAACCGGCATTTTTATTAATTGACTCCTATGCCGTGGAGAAAGATTACTTCTCTTTTTTAAAATCTTTTATTTCCGAGAATTTATTGGAAACAAAGCTTGGATACATAGACGATATTTATAAATTTGATTACCCTGTTGAAGTGGTAATAAACTATGACTTAAAGATCCCCGATAACTTCTATTCCGCACCATGCCGGTTACTGGGACCCGGATATACACCAATCAGAGGTCAGTTTGTTACCGGTGAGAAGACAATCAAAGATAAGGCAGAGACAATTCTTGTTACATCGGGAGGAACTGACGAAAAGCGAGTTCTTTCAAATCTTATGGCAGATATCTTTAGCCCTGTATTTAAGAATGAGCTTTCCAAAAAGAAATTCCGTGTTGTTTTAGGCCCTTTGTTCGACGAAGATTACAAGAAGTTTCTAAGATTATATGCCTTAAAAAATGAAAACGTGGAAATGTTTGATAATATCACGGATTTAAGTGATTTGATGAAGGAAGCTGATTTAGCGATTTCGGCAGCAGGTACAACCTTGTACGAATTATGCGCTTCCGGAGTGCCCACCATTGCATACAGTATTGCCGAGAATCAGCGTATTTTTGTTAAGGATTTTGAAAAAGAAGAGATAGTCAAATATTCCGGTGATGCAGAAGATGTGCTTGAACTGTCAGAGAATCTTCAGAGAGAATGCATAAATCTTATAGAAGATAAGAACGCAAGGCAGAAAATGTCAAAAAAGGGTCAGTCCTTGATTGACGGAAAAGGCGCCACACGAATCGCAGAAGCTATCATGAAAACCATAGGATAGAGCATGAAGGACAGAATATACGTATGCCACACTTTTTACCATGTATATGTGGCCTGTTTAAAAGAGTTTAAATTTAACGACGGAAAAGAAGCTACCTTGGTACTTTCGAAAATGTCCAATAATTTCGGGAAAATGGTGGAGAGAGCCCAAAAGAGCACTATTTTTTCCGAAGTTTTTGAGTATGATGAAAAGAAAGATACCTTCTTCCCGGAGCTTACTTCGCTTCGCACCGATTCCGGCAATATTGTGATTAACATGATAAAAAGAATCATCTTTTGCAGGAAGTTCGGTAAATTGCAGGAAGAATATATTCCCGTAGATTTTACCGGATATAAAGATATTTATGTTTTCTGTGATTCAGATCCTGTTGGATATTATCTTAACTATAAAAAGATTAAGTATCACGCTTTGGAAGACGGGTTAGATTGCATCAGATACTATGACACAGCCAGATATGATAACCGAGGACATTTTAAGATTAAGGAGTGGATGGCTTCCAAGGGTCTTATTCATATACAGAACGGCTATGATAAGTATTGCATAGACATGGAAGTTAACAATATTTCCGTGCTGGATTATCCCTGTAAAAAATATGTTGAGCTTCCCAGAAAGCAGTTAACGGAACGCCTTACACCCGATGAAAAAGAAAAGTTGCTGGCTCTTTTTGTTGATGATGTAAATGAGCTAAAGAAAAAGGGCAGCAGTGATAAAAAAGCTTTACTGGTTCTCTCTGAACCATTATGTGATTTAGATACCAGAGTTCAGATTTTTGAAGATATCATCAATACATACTCCACCATTGATGGTGAAGATGCAGTTGTATTTATAAAGCAGCACCCCAGAGATCTACTGGATTATACCAAGTTTTTCCCTGATGCGGTTCTTTTGGACGGAAGCTTCCCAATGGAAATGCTGAACTTCATAGAGGGCATCAGATTTAACCGAGTTGTTTCAGTATATACCGTTACCGATTCAATTCAATTTGCGGACGAAAAGATATATCTCGGCGACGACTTTATGGATAAATACGAAGAACCATCTGTTCACAGACAGAACGAAGCAATAAAGTAAAAGGAGATCTTTATATACATGAACGCATTGGTAATCGGTGCAAACGAAGATTCAATTGAATCAATGCGAATAGCAAGAAAATATGGATACACCATATATGCAATAGATGGAAATAAAGATGCGAAGGGTTTGGAAGCCGCAGACTTTTCATATGTTGTTGATATAAACAATCTGGATAAAGTATTTGAAATTACGGATAAAATAAAGGCTGATATAGTTCTTCCTGCCCCCATCGGACATTGTCTTACAACGGTAGGTGCTGTTAATGACAGATATAATCTGCCGGGAGTCGGTGAAAAGAGTGCCAAGCTATGTACGGATAAGTATTTGTTTAATGAGGTTCTTGAGAAAAGCTCACTTAGGGACGCAAGCACATTCTTGATAAATAAAGGCGATAATGTAAAAGAGGCCGTGGAAAGCATAGATGTGTTGCCGGTTATCGTAAAGCCCAGAACCGGTTCCGGCAGCCGCGGAATTAAGATAATGAGTTCCAAAAAAGATTTACGCGAATGGGCCGAAAACTACGATGTTGCCGATGAAGATTATACGGTGGAACGTTTTGTATCCGGTGATGAGTATGGAATTGACGGCGCATTCGCAGACGGCAAGTTCTATTTGGTTTTACTCAGAAAGAAAATAAACACGCCTCCTCCTTACAGACAGTGTGTGGGATATATTTCCGTTAAGCCGGAAGAAGAGCAGGGTTTTTACGATAAATGCGTAACTCTCATGAGTGAGATAGGCAAAAGCCTGGGATTTATCAACTGTGTTGTTCATGTTGATGTTATAAAGTCAGAAGGCGATACACCATTTGTAATTGAAACTTCTGCACGTCCATCGGGACATAATCTGTCCAATTTCTTTACACCAAAGACTACAGGCATCTTTTTGGTGGAAGAATTTATAAAAAGCTCTATGGGAAGACCCTTTTCATATGTGCCGACTCATACAGAGAAGATGATGATAAGATTCTTTGATCTTCAAGAAGGAATTGTAGAGAAGATTCCCGAAAAGGAAGACATGGAAAGAATAAATGGAATACTGGATTACAATTGTAATATTAAAGTTGGTGACAGCTTAAAGACTGTTACAGACGGTGCATCCGTCATGGGCAGAGGTTATTATTTGATTAAAGCTGACACTGAACAGGAATTATTGGATATTGCTTCAGAAGTAAGAAACAAATTTATAATAAACAGTCGTTAGTTATTAACTAAGGGTGCCCTTCATGAAACTTTCCATCATCGTTCCGGTTTACAACATGGCCTCCGACAATAAGCTTTCTTTTTGCATGGATTCGCTTGTAAACCAGACAATAAAAGATTATGAAATAATAGCCGTTGATGATGCTTCTACGGACGATTCTCTTCACGTTCTTGAGGGATTTAAGGAAAAGTATCCCGACAAGGTGCGCATTATATCGTCCAAAGAAAACCTTCGCCAGGGCGGAGCTAGAAACCTCGGTATCAAAGAAGCAACAGGCGAGTGGATCGGATTTATCGATTCCGATGACTGGATCACACCGGACTATTATGAGAAATTAATAAAAAAAGGTGAAGAAACCGGAGCTGACGTGGTGGGCTGCGGTTATTCTGTTGTGGGAGAACACACATTTAATATCGGCGAGGAGATTCATGATATTTCTCCCGATCAGGTGGGAGTGCTTACTTCTGAGATGCGCCATAGATTTTTAAGTAAAAACGGCAGCATGGTCATGAAGGTTTATAAAGCAGAACTCATAAAAGAAAATAACCTTTCTTTTCCAGAAAAGATTTTTTACGAAGACAATTGTGCGGGACCTGTATGGGCAATGTATTTTAAACACTTTGAATATGTGCGTGAACCGTTGTATTATTATTATCAACATGACACATCCACTGTTCATACAATCACCGAGGAGAGGTGTTGTGACAGGCTCAAGGTATCTATGATGATGCTTTCTGAGATGAAGGAACGCGGTTTCTTCGAAGAATTTAAGACAGAAATAGAGAGTAACTTTACTACCACTTATTTCGTGAATACGCTGTTTTCTTATATGCGGATTCCTCATAAAAAGCTTTCTTTTGTAAGAAACATGAAGAAAACCATGGTAAAAGAATTTCCTGCATTCCGTGAGAATCCCTATTACGGAACCCATATGGATGCGGAGCAAAAGAAATACGTGGATATACTTATGAAGAATTCCCTTCGGTTTTTCATCCAATACTCCCTTCTTTGGGCCTACCGTGACTTTAAAGCTTCTAAAAGTAAGAAATAGATTTAAAAAAATAAAAAACGAGGTTTAACCATGTTTTTGTTACTTTTTCTTTGTTGGATCGTATTTAATCAAAACTTTACCCTTGAGATAGTATTGTTCGGTCTCGCGATTTCAGGGGCAATCTACTTTTTCATGTGTAAATTCATGGATTATTCCATCAAAAAAGACCTTTTCATAATGCGAAAAATTCCACAGATAGTGCATTACGTCTTGATTTTATTTATAGAAATCATCAAGGCTAATGTCACTATTTTTAAGTTGTTCGGAACTCTCGGAAAAGAACGTGAACCGGTGATCGTATCATTCAGAACCGACTTAAGGACAAGGCTTGGGCGCACGCTTTTAGCTAACTCCATTACACTTACTCCCGGCACCATAACCGTAAAAATGGAAGGAAATCTTCTTACGGTTCACTGCTTTGACAAGTCACTTGCAGTGGGATTAAAGGACAGCGTATTCGAAAGAAAAATAAAGAAACTTGAGGAGGGCGCGTAATGAATGATTTATCCTTGTTTTTTGACAATTTTGCAGGCTTTTCCCTCATAGTTCTGGCAGCGCTTTCAATCCTGTGCCTCTTTAGAGCCATCAAGGGCCCCCGTCCTGCAGACAGGATCGTGGCAGCCAACATGCTTGGAACCCTCACCATGGCAATGATCGTATTGCTTTTAGATAAGCTTCATGAAGGCTACCTTGCGGACATCGCATTGATATATGCCCTTATAAGTTTTCTTGCCGTGGTTGTTCTCTGCAAGGTTTATACCGGCGCATACAAGACTAAAAAGAAGGAGGAGGATCAAAATGGAAACAATTAATCTTATCCGCATGATCTTAGGATGCATATTCATTTTTCTCGGACTCATTCTTTTTGCTTTTGAGGTATATGGCGTATTCAAGCTTAAATATACATTGGACAGGATGCATTTATCAGGCACCGGCGATACCATGGGGCTTTTACTTACTATAATAGGCGCCATGCTCATTAACGGCTGGGACTTCACCAACGGAAAATTGTTACTTATCCTGGTATTTTTCTGGTTTGCATCCCCGGTATCATCACATCTTATTTCCAGACTTGTGGTAAATACCGATGAGGACCTTAAGGACCATGTGACCATTTATTCCGAGGAAGAATCAAAAGAAATTCTGGAGGGAAGAAAATGAGCATATTAAATTGCGTTTTGTTACTTTTCTTAATAATATGTGCGGTGGCCGCCAGCTTCAGTAAGAACCTTTTAAATTCAGTCCTTATTTTTATGGGTTACAGCCTTATTATGTCCGTAGTGTGGATGCTTCTTGAATCTCCCGACCTTGCCATTACGGAAGCGGCAGTGGGAGCGGGAGTTACCAGCGTGCTCTTTTTCCTGACCCTTTCAAGAATACATTCAATCTTTAAGAACATAGACGATAAGTCCGACAAGGAGGATGAGAATTATGAAGAATAAGCTTGCCTCCCTTATAAAGTGGATAAAAGAAACAAAGGAATTCTATAACTCCGATATCTACATGCGTGAGATTCACGAGAATCCCGCATCCGTCACCAGAGAAGAACACCTTGAAAATGTGGAAAAGGTGCGTAATATCGTATATTCCGATAAAAACAAACAGGAAAAGACCATGGAAGCTGTTTACAGAGTCTTTGCGGTGCTCTTCATGATCTTCTTCAGCGTGATCCTGGTGCTTACCGTTTCCAATCTTCCCGCGACCGGGGCAGATAATAACCCCGCCAACAACGAAGTTGCCGAGCGATACATAGAAAAAGGTCTTGAAGAAACCGGTGCTACCAATGTGGTTGCCGGCATGATCCTTGATTACAGAGCCTTTGATACTCTGGGTGAATCCCATGTATTATTCGTGGCGGCTATAGCCGTTACAGTACTTCTCAGGCTTGATAAAAAAGAAAGAGATCCCAAAGATACCAAGATCCGCGAAACCATATCTGAAGCGGAGGAAGCCGACAGGATCTTTAATACCAGACATGACACGATCTTACAAAAGGTAGCATTACTATTGGTACCTGTAATCCTCATGTTCGGAATCTATGTAGTATTAAACGGGCATCTCTCACCGGGCGGCGGATTTTCCGGCGGCGCCATCATAGGTTCAGCCTTTATTCTTTACCTGAATGCCTACGGATTCGGAAAAGCTTCCAATGTATTTACGGAGAAAATATATAAAAGAGCTTCAGTTGCGGCACTTATGTTTTATGCCATCGCAAAGTGCTACGCTTTCTTTTGCGGAGCCAACCATTTGGACAGTCACATTCCCAAGGGTATCCCCGGACACATTTTAAGTGCCGGGCTGATCCTCCCCTTGGATATTGCGGTAGGTGTGGTTGTTGCATGGACCATGTACGCTTTTGTTGCCATGTTCAGAAAAGGAGGTTTTTAAAATGGGACCTAATCTTTTTGAAAACTACGCAGAAGCGGTATCCATGATCATCTTTGCCATCGGATTTACCAACCTCTTACTGCAAAAGAATCTGATAAAGAAGATCATCGGATTTAACATGATGGATACAGCAATGTATCTGTTCCTTGCCCTTAAAGGCTATATCAATAACCACGTTGCTCCCATAGTGGCAGATGGCGTGGAAGCATCCACAAGCACCATGGTAAACCCCATACCCAGCGGCCTCGTGCTCACGGGTATCGTTGTATCCGTATCGGTTTCCGCATTGATGCTTGCTCTTACCGTGCGACTTTATCAGCGTTATCACACGCTTGATCTTGATGAAATTTCAAAGAGACTTAACAAGGAGGGATTATAATGCGTAACATTATAGAGAATTTCCCCCTCTTTTCCATAATCCTATGCCTTTTAGCATCATCGGGGAGCCTGCTGTTAAAAGAAAAAGCAGCTAAGATCGTAAATACCGCTTTAATTATTCTGGTTGGGCTTATGTCAGCGATCCTCATGGGTTATTGCTACCTGAACGGAAGCTTTGTATATGTCATGGGACATGTGCCTGCGCCCTGGGGCAATGAAGTCCGCGGTGGTGTTTTGGAAGGAGGCATGGCGCTTTTCTTCAGTATCATCATGTACTTATCCATGTCCGGCGGAAGAAAGAAGCTTTTGGAAGAAGTTGAAGAGACCAAGCAGAATCTTTATTACATTTTAGATAACCTGCTTTTCTGTTCGCTTATAGCTCTTGTATATACCAACGACTTATTTACGGCATATGTGTTCATAGAAATAAACACGATCTCCGCCTGCGGACTTATCATGATACGTCAGAACGGTCGTACCATTGAAGCCGCCGTAAGATATATGATCATGAGCTTACTCGGTTCCGGTCTTTTCTTAACCGGTGTGATCATGCTCTATGACATAACCGGACACCTTCTTATGAGCAATATAAAAGAAAGTGTTCAGACACTTATATCAACAGGACAGTACAGCGAGCCTCTTATGGTAACGGTCGCCTTCATGATCATAGGTCTTTCCATTAAGAGTGCTTTATTTCCTTTCCATTCCTGGCTTCCAGATGCCTACGGTTATTCCACGATATCAAGTGCGGCGATCCTCTCAAGCCTGGTATCCAAGGGATACATATTTATACTTATCAAGATCATATACAGGGTTATCGGGTTCGAAGCCGTAGTGCAGTCAAAGCTTTTAAATGTGGTATTTGTCTTTGCTCTGTGCGGAATAATCTTCGGAAGTATTTCTGCCATGAGAGAAAATGACATTCGCAGAATGATAGCCTATTCCTCAGTGGCTCAGATCGGCTATATCTATTTAGGTATCAGTTTCGGCACAAAGGCGGGCATGATCGCGGCAGTATTCCACATCCTGTCCCATGCTGCCACCAAGTCCATGCTCTTTATTTCAGCCATCGGACTTACCGATACGTCAAATACCAGCCGGCACTTCGGAGACCTTACGGGATCTGCCTACAGAAATAGGATAGCGGGCTTGGGCTTTGCCACCGGCTCTCTTTCAATGGTTGGTATCCCTTTGTTTTCAGGCTTTATCAGTAAGCTTCTTTTCATGGAGGCATCTCTACAGAATCAGTATAAGATGCTCCCTGCCCTGATAGTTTTAGGTATAAGCACGATCCTTAATGCTATATATTTCATGAAGACCGTAGTGCGCATATATTCTCCCGAAAGGGATTTATATAAGGGCCGCGAAGGTTTCCATGTGATCCGATTCAAAGAGGAAAAAGAATATGGTATTACCATTATCCTCTTTATCATCCTTAATGTGGTGCTGGGTCTTTGCTCAGGTCCCATCTTAAATATGATACAGATCGGCATTGAAAGTTTTTCTTAGAATTGATCGGAGGCACTATGATTACTGTTTGGAAATTAAATGAAGCCTTGTCTCTTTCATATAGATTTGATGACTTCAGCAGGATCTTTCTTCTGCTGGCAGCAGTGCTTTTTACGGCAGGCTTTGTATATTCCCTTTCTTACATGAAGGAAAAAGAACATAAAGCGAGATACTACACCTTCTACATACTGCTTTTTTCGGTTATCTGCCTTATGTCATTAGCGGCTAATTTCATCACTTTTTATCTTAATTACGAGCTCATGACACTCCTGTCAGTGCCCCTCGTAATGCATGATGGCACGGAAGAAGCGCGGGTTGCGGGTTTTAAGTATCTCTTTTATTCCTTTGCCGGAGCATACTGCGTATTATTCGGTTTCTTTGTGTTAAATAAATATTGTGAAGATATGGATTTTATATACGGCCGCCAAATAGACTTAAGCACCATACAAGGCCATGAAGGACTGGTTCTTTTTGCCGTATTCATGATGATCCTTGGTTTTTCCGTAAAAGCCGGTATGTGGCCCATGCATGCATGGCTCACCAAGGCTCATCCCATTGCTCCTGCTCCTGCAAGTGCGATCCTTTCAGGCGTGATCGTAAAGTCAGGTGTAGCAGGAATAATCCGCGTGGTTTATTACATCATAGGCGCTGACTTTATCAGAGGCACCTGGGTGCAGTATACCTTCCTGAGCCTCACTCTTATCACGATCTTAATGGGTTCAACTCTTGCTTTCTTTGAACCCGTGTTGAAAAGACGTCTTGCTTATTCAACAATAAGCCAGATTTCTTATATTTTATTCGGCATTGCGCTTTTAAATGACGAAGCCTTAAAGGGTGGGGATTTACAGTTTCTTGCCCACGGCTTTGCAAAGTGTGCATTATTCCTGATAGCAGGTATCTTTATCCATGTGACTCATGAAGACAGAGTGGATAAGATGCTGGCTCTCGGAAGAAAATATCCCTTTATCACTTTCTGTTATTTGATCGCGTCTCTTTCCATGATAGGTATTCCGCCCACAGGGGGCTTTATCGGAAAGTGGTATTTAATGCTTGGCTCCATGAATGCAGAGATCAGGGTATTTTCTGTTTTGGGAGCCGCAGTACTGCTGATATCGGCACTTCTAACCGCGGGATATTTATTGCCTTTAGGTTTAAAGGGCTTCTTCCCCGGAAGCGGATATCTTGTGGTAACAACCGGCGAATCCGTTTCGAAGCTTGAAGCTATTCCTGTAGCCATACTTACGATCATGGCGCTTTTAGTGGGAATATTCCCGGGAATCTTTGTTTAGGAGGTAATACATGAGCGCACTTATCTTATCAGCCATCTTCCTTCCTATTATCGGAGGACTTTTGAATATTGTATTACCCATAAAGAACCGTAAAGTGATGCTGGGTATATCTCTCATTTCAGCCCTTCTCACAACGGGAATTGCCTGGTTTTTATTATTAAACCGTCCTCAGGATCCTTTTGTGCTTTTTGAGTTTGTAAATAAATATACAATCTCATTCAGAATAGACGGCCTGTCTTCGGTGTTTGTGGGCCTTATCTCAACACTATGGCCCCTTGCTACTCTTTATTCTTTTGAATATATGGAGCATGAAGCAAGTGACAATACCATAAAAGAGAAGACCTTTTTCGGCATGTACATAATCACCTTCGGTGTTACCATGGGTATCGCAACGGCAGAGAACATGCTCACCATGTACGTGTTCTACGAAATGCTGACACTTGTGACAGTTCCCCTTATTCTTTTTAATCTCACCAAAGAAGCGGTAAATGCCACAAGAAAATACATCACCTATTCGCTGGGTGGCGCGGCTTTCGCATTTATTGGTCTTATATTCTTAATGCATTACGGTGACAGCATAACCTTTATTAACGGAGGTGTCATAAATCCCGGAAAAGTGGGAGATAAGCTTAATGTGTTAAGACTCATATACGTATTTGCTTTCTTTGGATTTGGCGTAAAGGCTGCAATATTCCCTTTATGCAGCTGGCTTCCCAAGGCCGGTGTTGCGCCCACTCCCGTTACGGCGTTGCTTCATGCCGTTGCAGTAGTTAAGTCCGGCGCATTTGCGATCATGAGACTTACGTATTATTCCTTTGGCACGGATATTCTTGCAGGAACCTTTGCTCAATATGTCCCCATGGCATTTGCGATCTTCACTATTGTATTTGGCTGCGCCATGGCGGTAAAAGAACGTCACTTAAAGAGACGTCTCGCTTATTCGACAATATCCAATCTTTCATACATTCTTTTTGCAGCGACACTTATGACACCTATGGGATTTACCGGTGCCATGTCTCACATGGTATTCCACGGGTTTATGAAGATATGTTCCTTCTTCTGTGCAGGTGCGATTATTGCCAAGGCTCACAAGACCTATGTCTATGAACTTGATGGCATCGCAAAAAGAATGCCCAAGGTCATGGCTATATTTACAATATCAGCTCTTGCTCTTATGGGAGTGCCCGGTCTCTGCGGATTTATCAGTAAATACAATATCATCACCGCCGCAGTGGACTTAGGCGGCGTATTACCGATACTCGGCGTTGGAGCCCTTATGGTATCGGCGCTTCTTACATCAATCTATATGTTACAGATAGTAGTAAGAGCCTATTTTCCTACGGAACATGCGGCTTCCTGCGGAGAAAAATGCGACCCCACCTTCAGAATGCTTTTACCTTTATCGATATTTGCCGTAGTGATAATCTACTTCGGATTATTCTCAGGTCAGATAGTGTCATATTTTAATGCGGTATCGGGAGGATTGTTTTAATGTTTAATGAATTAGCCAATTTAAGCTTTAATCCTAACGGAATACTTGGCCCCGGTTTTTCTTTTTCGGTAGACCTGTTCAGGCTTTTATACATGGGAATTATCATACTTTCCTGGGCGCTTAGCCTTATGTTTACGCCCCGGTATTTAAAGCCCTACAGAAATAAGACAAGGTACTATGTATTCACCATAGTGACACTTATAGGTACTCTGGGAGTCTTTGCTTCGGGAGATCTCTTCACATTATTCTGCTTTTTTGAATTAATGTCCTTTGCATCATACGTGTGGGTCGCCCAGGATGAGAGAAAAGAATCTCTGAAGGCCGCGGATACATACCTCTATGTTGCCGTAATAGGCGGACTCTTTTTGTTAATGGGTATTGTGCTCATATATTACGCAACAGGTACTCTTAACATTAACGAATTATCCAATGCATACATGCATAATCTTGATAAAAAAGAATATATCACTGCTTCCGCAATCTGTATGTTTATAGGTTTTGCGGCAAAAGCAGGCGCTTATCCCGTACATATCTGGCTTCCCAAGGCTCATCCAGTAGCTCCCGCTCCTGCCAGCGCCCTTCTTTCAGGTGTACTTACGAAATCAGGCATATTCGGCATCATGATAGTGGGATTCTATGTTATGCGTCATGTTAAGCCCTTTGGTATATTTGTGCTTGCGATCGGACTTATAACCATGGTGCTTGGCGCGGTTCTTGCGGTTTTCAGCGTTGATTTAAAAAGAACTCTCGCCTGTTCATCGATGTCACAGATAGGATTTATCGTAACGGGCATCGGTGCCAACATTATTCCAATGGTTTCTGAAAACGGCGACCTATATGCAGGAGACTCCATGGCGCTGCTAGACGGAACCATACTTCATATGATGAACCATACTTTGGTTAAGATGGCGGTTTTCCTTGTGGCAGGCGTAGTTTATCAGAACACTCACAAGCTTAACTTAAATGAGATCCGTGGATTCGGACGGAAGAAGCCGTTTCTTGCCACAAGCTTTCTTCTTGGAGCTCTTTCATTATCAGGTGTTCCGGGATTTTTGGGATATCTTTCAAAGACGCTTCTTCATGAAGGCCTTATTGAACCCGGATTCGGTAGCTTTACCGGTTTGATAGAATGGACATTCCTGATTTCCGGTGGCTTTACCCTTTGCTATATGACCAAGCTTTTTGTAGCTCTCTTTATGGAAAAGGGCGCGGCAGAATATGACAACAAAAACTATATGAGCTTTGTTCAGAGGATCGCTGTTTTGATTCCCGGAATCCTCTTACTGATATCAGGTATTTCTCTTATTGCAATCATGAACGGTCATGCATCAACACTTAGTTTATTGCTCGAAAAAGCAGGTTTCGGTGAGCTTCATCACATAAGCTTTTTATCCTTTGAAATTTTAAAGGGAGCTTTTATATCAATCGGAATCGGAGTGGTGCTTTATTTCTTCTTGGTGCGTCTTGTGCTTATGGATGATGAATATAAGAATTTATGGCCTGAGTGGCTTGACCTTGAAGAGCTTATATACAGGCCTTTGATCACAAGGATTTTACCTTTGATCTTAGGATTCTTCGCCCGTGCCCTGGATCAGTGCATGGATGCTTTTATCATTCTTTTAAGAAAGACATTATTCAGGGATAAACCCATTTCCGAAGCGAGGTTAGAAGGCAATGCTCTTACCCATGTCGTTGGATATGCCGTAGATTACCGCAGGGCCATGAAGGAAGAAAAAGATTACGTGCCCTACGATTACGAGAAGAAACTTAATATAAAGTGGATGGAATTACAGGAAAATGTTAAAATAGCCAAAAGAAGCATGTCATTTGGCTTGATACTTGCTTGCATCGGCATGTTTGCAATGCTTTCATTTATTTTAGTCAATATGTTTTTGTAAAGGGAGATTTATGTATTTAATACTTGCTGCCAACTGGTTTGATGCGACATTCTCGGATTTTGATTATTCGATCCTCTATTTTATGCACAGGATCGGTGAAGTAACCAAATATAAGATCACGGCATTCTGGGAATTTATTTCATTTATCGGTGAAGCGGGCATCGGTCTCCTGGGACTTGCAATTTTACTTATGGCGCTATCCTTTATGCCCTTTATTTATAAAAACAGCCCTGAAAAAAGAAAGCTTCTTTTCTGGTGCGGGCTCACTGAGTTTCTGGCAATGGGTATCGGGTTCCTTGTTACCAATAAGCTGATAAAAGTAAATGTTAACAGGCCGCGTCCCTATATCGATACCGAAGGCATATACAGACAGTGGTGGAGTTTAGTAGGCGCTCACCTTGACGGAGAAACATCTTTCCCAAGCGGTCACACAACAGCCGCTACGGGAGCCATGACGCCGTTATTCTTATACTATAAAAAGAGATACAGCTGGACCGCGTTTTTATTCGTAATACTCATGGGGATGTCAAGAATGTATTTGATGATGCATTATCCCACAGACATAATCGGCGGATTCATAGTTGGCTTCACGGCGGCGGTAACAGCATATTTTATATGCTTTGCCATAAGAAAATACGGATTAAATATTAAGAGAACCTGAGCTGTCAGGTTCTTTTTTTGTAAAAAAAACCGCAGACATTTGCCTGCGGGTGAAGCGGAGTTGGAGGGATTCGAACCCTCGCGCCCCTTGCGAGGCCTGCCGCATTTCGAGTGCGGTCCCTTACAACCACTTGGGTACAACTCCGGATTAATAAGATTTTTTGCAACGCTTAAAGATCTGACCGGCATCTTTTTCGCGTAACGTAGATATAATAACTCTTACCAATAAAAAGTGTCAATAAAACATGATTATTTAAATATTGAGTTGAGAAGGCCTACCAAATACTATATAATTATCATAAGTATGGGCTTATGCCAATGGGCAGAAGGAGTATACATGATAAGAGTCGGTATGCTTACCAGCGGAGGCGACTGTCAGGCTTTAAACGCAGCAATGCGAGGTGTGGCAAAATGTCTTTTTAACAGTGATAAAGAAGTAGAAATATATGGCTTTTTAGACGGCTTTAAGGGTCTTATAACCGGTGAATATAAGAAGCTCGGCCGGGGCGATTTTTCGGGGATCCTCACAAAGGGCGGCACAATGCTCGGCACATCAAGGACACCCTTTAAAGAGATCAGAGAACCTGATGAGGAAGGTCGTGACAAGGTTTCTTCCATGAAGAAAACCTACAAGGATATGGGCCTTGACTGCCTGATCATTTTGGGAGGTAACGGCACTCACAAAACAGCCAATCTTTTAAGAGAAGAAGGCTTAAACATAATAACCCTTCCCAAGACAATAGATAATGATATTTACGGAACGGACATGACCTTTGGATTCCAGAGCGCCATGGATATTGCCACCAATGCAATAGATTACATACATACAACGGCGGATTCCCACGGACGGATCTTCATAGTAGAGATCATGGGACATAAAACCGGATGGCTTACCCTCAATGCCGGGATTGCCGGGGGAGCGGACATTATTCTTATTCCCGAGATACCCTATGACATCGAAAAGGTGGTAAAAGCAATTGAGAAGCGCGCAAGATCAGGCGCCAAATTTACGATCCTTGCAGTAGCGGAAGGCTCAATGCCAAAAGAACTTGCAGCTCTTCCGAAACATGAGAGGAAAGAGATCGAAAAAACAAGTCCGTATCCTTCAGTTTCCTATGCGATTGCCGCAAAAATAAAAGAAATGACGGGAAACGACGTACGCGTCACCGTTCCCGGTCACATGCAGCGCGGCGGCTCTCCCTGTCCCTATGACAGAGTGCTTGCAAGCCGTCTCGGAGCGGAAGCAGGGAAGATGATACTTGAAAAAGACTTCGGAAAGATGGCGGGAATCGTCAATCGAGAGATTGTGAGAGTTCCCATGGAAGATGTGGCGGGAAAGCTTAAGACCATCGACCCCAACGCATCTATCATAAAAGAAGCCAAAGGAATAGGAATCAGCTTTGGCGATTAAAAGAGAATGGAGATAACATGTCTTACACAGCGATGTATCGTAAATTCAGACCTCAGCGGTTTGAAGATGTGAAGGGACAAGATCATATAGTAACTACGCTGGAAAACCAGATCAAATCGGGACGTATAGGGCATGCGTACCTGTTCTGCGGTACCCGTGGTACAGGTAAGACTTCCGTTGCCAAGCTTTTTGCCAAGGCGATCAACTGTGAACATCCCGACGGGATCAATCCCTGTCTTGAATGCTCTTCCTGTAAAGCCATTCAGTCAGGCTCATCCATGAATGTATTTGAAATTGATGCGGCATCCAATAACGGCGTAGACAACATCCGCCAGATAGTCGAGGAGGTACAGTATCCCCCTACGGAAGGTCGGTACAAGGTCTATATCATCGACGAAGTACATATGCTTTCCATCGGCGCTTTCAATGCTCTTCTTAAGACCCTGGAAGAACCGCCGGAATATGTGGTATTTATACTCGCAACCACGGAAGTTCACAAGCTTCCCGTTACAATACTTTCAAGATGTCAACGCTATGATTTCAAAAGGATCGGTACCAAAGACATTATCGGACGTATCAAAGAGCTTCTTTCGATAGAAGGTCTTTCCGCTGAGGATGATGCCATTGAATATATAGCAAAGGCCGCCGACGGGGCAATGCGAGATGCATTGAGTTTATTGGATCAGTGCCTTGCATTTAACTTTGGAAAAACATTAACTTACGACATGGTCCTTGATGTTCTTGGCGCAGTTGACAGCGAAACATACAGCGCACTTCTCAGGACAATAGTTTCGGAAGATGTGGGACGCACCATAAAGATCCTTGAAGATGCCGTAATGAACGGTCGTGAACTCTCACAGTTTGTTGTGGATTTCACATGGTATTTAAGAAATCTTATGTTGGCGAAGACTTCCGATGATCTGTCCATGATAAGTGACATGTCCAAAGAAGGCATCCGTCACTTAAAGGAAGAAGCCAATCTTATACCACTTGAAAATATCATAAGATACATAAGGATTTTCAGTGAACTTACCAATCAGATCCGCTATTCTACCAATAAGCGTATCTTAGTGGAGATTGCACTTGTTAAGCTTTGCTGTCCCGCCATGGAGAGTCGTGATGATTCCATAGTGCCGAGAATACAGTCTCTCGAGAAAAAGCTTGAAAAGGGTGTTTCTTTTTCAGCACCTGCTGATCCTGCTCCCGTTACTAAAGAACCGGAAGCACCGAAAGTGACGGCACCGCTTCCCAAGGCGATTCCCGATGATATAAAGAGAGTGGTGCAGGACTGGAATAAGATAATCGACAGGCTTGATATCGCCAATGCCTCATTTTTACGAGGAACCAAAACAAGTCTTGGTAACAGTGGCGAGCTTATGATAGTATTTGAAAATGCCACAAAGTATAATTTCTTTGCAGGGATCGGTGAAGCAACCAAGGAACATTCCGAGGAGCGAATTGAGAATTTAAAAAGAATCATCGCTGATGTAACCGGAAAAAACGTGGATGTTAAGCTGGAACTTGCAAAAGACGAACAGCATTTCAATGAAGATTATTACGATATTAAGGGAATATTTTCAGGAATAGAGGGCGTAGAAATAGAGATAGAGGCGGAATGATCATAAGGAGTAATTCTTAAACCGATGATACTCAATTAAAAGCCCGAATAACCAGGAGGATTTAAATGGCAAAAAGAGGAGGATTTCCCGGCGGAATGCCCGGAAACATGAACAATTTAATGAAGCAGGCTCAGCGCATGCAGCGACAGATGGAAGAGAGCCAGAAAGAACTTGAAAGCAAGGAATTTACCGCAACGGCAGGTGGCGGTGCAGTTTCCGTTACAGTTACAGGTTCCAAGGAAGTTAAGGCTGTAAAGCTTTCCAAAGAGGCAGTCGATCCCGACGATACGGAAATGCTTGAAGATCTGATCGTAGCAGCAATGAACGAAGCGCTTAAACAGGTTGACGAAGCCAACGCTTCCGTTATGAACAAGATGACCGGAGGTCTCGGAGGTTTCGGATTCTAATGAATCTCTATGGCGGTCAGGTCAATAAATTAATAGAAGAACTTGAATCTTTGCCGGGAATCGGCTCAAAATCCGCGCAGCGTCTTGCTTTTCATTTAATAGGCATGCCGGAGGAAAAGGTTGAGAAAATTGCCAATACCATGATAGATGCGCGTAAGAATGTCCGGTACTGTAAAGAATGCTTTACTCTCACGGATAAGGAGCTTTGCCCTATCTGTGCAAGTCCCACCAGGGATAAATCCACCATCATGGTGGTGGAGACGCCGAGGGATCTTGCGGCCTATGAAAAGACCGGGCGATACGAAGGCACCTACCACGTGCTTCACGGCGCAATTTCCCCCATGCTGGGGATCGGCCCCAATGATATCAGGCTAAAAGAACTCATAAAACGTCTTGAAGGTGATGTAAAAGAAGTTATTATCGCCACCAATTCAAGTCTTGAGGGCGAGACCACGGCCATGTATATAAGTAAGCTCGTAAAGCCCACGGGCATTAAGGTATCAAGGATTGCCAGCGGCGTTCCCGTAGGCGGCGATCTTGAATATATTGATGAAGTAACATTGCTGCGTGCCCTTGAAGGCCGCGTTGAATTATAGGAGGCATCTATGATTAAGTCCGTATTCGGAAATACAAAAGAAGGCGTAACAGTATATAAATACAAATTATCCAATTCCAAGGGAATGCGTGCTGTTGTTACCAATTACGGCGCAATCCTTGTAAATCTTATCGTACCCGATAAATTCGGCGTTCCCGAAGACGTGGTAATGGGATACGACACCGTTGCCGATTATGAGAGTAACCCCTGTTTCTTCGGCTCCACCATTGCTCCCAGTGCAAACCGCATAGACAAAGCAAAATTCACCATTGACGGGGTAGAATATAACCTTCCCGTAAATGACGGCGATAACAATCTTCACAGTGATTATTCCTCAGGGGCCCATAAAAGAGTGTGGGACGCTGAAGAAGTAGGTGAAAACAGTGTTAAATTCACTTTAAAGATGAAAGACATGGAGCTTGGCTTCCCCGGAAACAAGGTATTTACCGTTACTTACACACTTACCGAAGATAACGAACTTAAAATAGATTACACAGGTACTTCCGATAAGAATACACTTATCAATCCTACCAACCACAGCTACTTCAATCTTGGAGGACACGGCTCAGGTACAGCCATGAATCATATCATGCGTCTCGAGTGTGATCGTTACACCGTTGTAAGAGAAGGTTCCATTCCCACAGGAGAAAACGCACCTGTTCAGGGAACACCCATGGATTTCACCAAGGCAAAAAGAATCGGTGAAAACAACAATGACAATTTTGAACAGTTTGATATTACCGGCGGCATAGATCACAATTTCGTGATCAAGGATTATGATGGAACACTAAAGCTTTTTGCTACAGTTGAGGAACCTAATTCCGGAAGACTTATGAAAGTTTACACAACACTTCCCGGAGTTCAGTTCTATGCAGGTAATTACATCGGCGACATGACAGGAAAGGACGGAGCTTCCTACGGTTACAGAGGTGCATTCTGCCTTGAGACCCAGTACTTCCCCAATGCAATCAATATTCCTTCTTTTGTACAGCCTGTGTTCGGACCCGAAAAGCCTTATGTTTCAGAGACTGTTTACAAATTTGAGATCTAGTTAATAAAAACTCGGAAAGGATTTCTGATTTTCGGATGTCCAATTTAAGATATTTCCCCGAGCAGGAAGAAAATGTCGGGGCAGGAAACATAAAAAGAAAAATAAAGCGAAGAAGGCTCACGAGATTATATAAGATTCTCATTGTGATCGGGATTCTCGGAGCAATTCTTTTAGGTTATTACCTATATGAAAATACCAGAGTCTTTACCGGATATAATATAACCTCTTCTTTTGAAGAAATCCGATATGAAGAATCCGAGGTATTTAATCTTGCAGGGAATATCCTTACATACAGTAAGGATGGCGCCAATTTAAAGACCCCTGACGGAAAGCCTTTATGGAATATTACCTTTGACATGCAGTATCCATTGGTAAGTACCTCCGGCGGATGCGTTGCTTTTGCCGATTATACGGGAACCGTGATCTATCTTGTTAACGAAGCGGGAAAGACTACGGAGATCACAACTGACAAGCCCATAGCAGGTATCAGTGTTGCCTCCGCAGGCTATGTTACCGCAATACTTGAAGACGTGGACGTTTCCTGGATTTATATGTACGACTTAAACAGCCGTGTGATCGCATATTTCAGGACTACCATGGAAAAGAGCGGATATCCTGTTTCCGTAAGCGTTTCACCTTCCGGAGAACTGGTGGCGGTTTCCTATTATTATCTCGATACGGCAGAAAAGCGCAGTACAGTTGCTTTTTACAATTTCGGGGATGTGGGAAAGAATAACATCGATAACTATGTAAGCGGCTATAATTATAAAGATGAACTTGTACCTGCGGTTTCTTTTTTGAATAATGACAAGGCTTTTATGGTATCAACCGACAGACTGTCAGTGTTTGAAGGCGCTCACAAGCCCGTAAGCATTTCAGACATGTTTTTACAAAAAGAAGCTCGCAGCGTCTATAATTCAGACTCCTACATCGGACTTGTTTTTGACGATGCGGGAGGAGATGCAAGATATGAACTGTGCCTCTATAACACATCGGGAAATCTTGCGGCAACAATTCCGTTTAATTTCGACTATCAGGGAGTGGAGATCGGAACTGACGCGGTTATTATTTATGGAGACAATAATTTCACTGTCGCCGGTTTAAAAGGTGACATCCGATATACCGGCATTTACAGCGACACGCTGAGACTCATTTATTCCCTTAACGGTGTAAAAAGAATCGTAGCCGTAACGGACCATTCCATAGATAATATCGAGTTAAAATAGTTTAATGATGACCTGTTTTTTCGACCGGAAATGTAGTACAAAGCATTTTATTTTGTGATAAAGAAGGCGTATACCTTCTTTTGAGCCTGTGGCTCGCAATATATATTAAGAAAAGGTGGAGTTTAATATGCAGTGGATTACAGTCAACGCCCCGTTCCTTGTTATGGTAGTTCTCATGATTGTGTTAATGGGACTCGCATTTAAGAACGGAGCCATCAAAACGATCGGCGGAATCGTATCCGCAATTGTATCTTCTATTTTAGTAATTCTCATTTCATTTTTGGTAAGAGAATATTTCTACAACGAAAAGCTTGTAATGGTGCTTACAATAGTTCTTTTATTCTTGCTTGCAGTTGCATTCATGCTTTTCAACACATTCTTCAAGCCTATAAAAGCGTTATCCAATCTTACGATTGTAAAGATTGTGGATAAGCCTCTTGGAATTTTGCTTGCAGTGTGTGAAACCATCGTGATCATCTGGGGCATTTATTGCATTCTTAACGTTATGAACGGTGGCGCCATCGAGGAATGGACCATGAGATGCGTGCAGGAAAACCCCATTATGAAATATCTTTACGACAATAATTTTATATTTAATTTAATGTCCGGTATCGGCAACAAGATTATGGGACATGAAATAATTGCAAAGTGGATCTTATCATAAGGAGACTTTTCAATGAGATATCCTGAGGATTTACAAAAAGAAGGTCGTATCGGTTTTATAGCACCTTCTTTTGGCATGGGAGGTTTAGAGCCTTACTATTCCAGATTTATGTCCGCAAGAGAAAAATTTACTAAAATGGGCTATTCACTGGTGGATGGCCCCAATGTTTATGAGGACAGCGGAATCGGAAAAAGCAACACGGCAGAGAAATGCGGTGAAGAGATCAATACTTTCTTTACCCGGGACTATTCTGATGTGATCATTTCCTGCGGTGGCGGCGAAACCATGTGTGAAGATCTGGATTATGTGGATTTTAAAAAGATCAAAAAATCCAAACCCAAGTGGTTCATGGGCTATTCAGACAACACGAATCTCACATTTACCCTGCCCACAATCTGCGATATTGCCGCGATCTACGGTCCCTGTGCAGGTGACTTCGGTATGGATATATGGCACCCTTCCATTGAAGATGCATTTTCTTTATTAAAAGGAGAAAAGAAATCCTTCAGTAATTATGACGGCTATGAAAAGGCTGGCATTGATGATAACGGTAATTTTACAGCACCATACTATATAACTGAGCCCTATGCTCAGATGATATTTAATAATGGAGAAGATGAAGCGTACTTTTCCGGAAGACTGATAGGCGGATGCCTTGATATATTATCGGTGCTCTGCGGCACGCCCCATGACAATGTGGCAGCTTTTAATGAGAAATATAAAAAGGACGGCTTTATCTGGTTCCTGGAAAGCTGTGAGCTTAATGCCATGGATGTACGAAGAGTACTCTGGACATTAAAGAGAGCCGGCTGGTTTAAATATATGAGAGGCTTCTTAGTAGGAAGACCCTACATGTATGACAGCAATATGTTCGGCCAGGATATCCACGGAGCATTCAGAGAAGCCCTGTCGGAATTCGATGTTCCGATCATCATGGACATAGATTTGGGACACCTTTCACCTATGATGCCCATTGTCTCAGGAGCCATTGGAAAAGTGGAGGCGGCAGAGAATAAATTTACCCTCTCCATGGAGTTTAGATAGGAAAGGAAAAGACGTCGAAAATCGGCGAAAAATTAGTATTTTCTTATTGACAAAAAAGCACTGAAATAGTAAACTAAAATTCCACCGCGCAAACCGGTGGAATTTTTACGAAAAAAGTAAAAAATAAGTCTTGACGACATGAAAACAACGTGATAGTATAGTCAACGTTGCGGGTCGCGAGATCACAACACAGAACCTTGATAATCAAACAACAATGCAACCCTGAAAATCTTTTTGAATTTCAGAAGTGTGAGAAAACACACTATAAAAAAACTCCTAAAAACAGTAAACGGGATAGAAAAGCCAGAAGCG
>JAEEGF011796790.1_pt1 | contig 97375 bp, 78 predicted proteins | sample 9134171 | NCBI WGS metagenome assembly JAEEGF01 (sample SAMN16246542, study PRJNA631951) | gut metagenome | biome: gut microbiome; feature: rumen; material: AP-attached | host: Bos | place: Iran: Karaj | collected 2018-10
TGCAAAAAAAAGAATGAAGCACTGGATGCATTCAGGCTTCCCGGAAAGGTCACAAGCTGCGAAAGATACGGAAACGGTCATATTAATGATACGTTCCTTGCAGTCACCGATGACGGTAAGCGCTTTATACTTCAACGTATGAATACCGATGTTTTTAAGGATCCTGAGATGCTCATGAACAATATCGTGCTGGTCACGGGGTACCTTAAAGAAGAAATATCAAAGCGCGGAGGAGACACGGAACGAGAGACTTTAAGCCTTATAGAAACCAGGGAAGGAAAGCCCTTTTACCGGGATTCGGCGGGATATTACTGGAGGATCTACAAGTTTATCGAGAATGCGGTAACCCTTGATAAAGTCAGGACTTCCGAAGATTTTTACGAAAGTGCGGTGGCATTTGGAAACTTTTCGGGACTGATGGCGGGATTTGATGCTTCTAAGCTCTCGGAGACTATCCCTGATTTTCACAATACGCCCAAGCGTTTTGAAACCTTTTTAAAGGCAGTTAAAGAGGATGTTTGCGGCAGGGCACCCGGAGTCAAAGAAGAAATTGAGTTTTACAAGGCTCATGAAGCCGACATGAATTACTGTGCGGATCTTCTGAAGGCAGGTAAGATCCCGTTAAGAGTCACCCATAATGACACAAAACTTAACAACATAATGCTTGATGATAAGACCGGCAAAGGTATATGCGTTATCGATCTTGATACGGTCATGCCGGGGCTTTCCATCTATGACTTTGGTGATTCCATAAGGTTTGGAGCAAATACCGCGGCAGAGGATGAGCGGGATCTTTCAAAGGTAAGCCTGTCGCTCGAGCTTTTTGAGACCTATGTAAAAGGGTATTTAAAGGGCTGCAACGGCGCGCTCACTGACGAAGAGATAAGGCTCCTCCCCTATGGCGCGAAGACCATGACGCTTGAGTGCGGAATGAGATTTTTGACAGATCATCTCCAGGGTGACACATATTTCATGGTTCACCGTGAAAACCACAATCTCGACAGAGCGCGCACCCAGATCCGCCTTGTGCAGGATATGGAAAGCAAGTGGGATGCGATGCAGAAAATTGTGGAAAAGTACAGGTAAAAAAATACAGAAAACAGCATAGATTTACCAACACAAACGAGCAGACTCAGGCCTGCTCGTTTGAGTTTATTTGCACTCACTTTCCAGATCGCTGCGAAGAAACAAGCTGTTGTTTGACTCAACGTGAACGGGGGTGAGTTTACCCTGCTTTGCAAGCTGACCTACGTACTGGCGGGAACAATCAAGAATGGTCGCGGCCTCTGTTGTGTCGATAGTACGGGTTTTAAGAAAAGCAAGCATCTGCTGATAGGTGACGGTGGCTTTTTTACTTAGTGAGTACAGGTCTTCTGCAGGAACACATCGTTCCTTGCCCCATTCGATGCCGTTTCCGCCGGGGGTGACATGTACGTTGTTAAAGATATCGGGATCCGATAATACTTTAAGAAAACGGCGGTCTGTTTTTAAGTGTTTACCGCAGTCAAAGATCGCTTGCCTGCCGTCTTTGAAAAAGATCAGGAGTTTATTGCCGGCGAGCGGTAAAAGGTCCTGCACCTTTTTATTAAGACGTTCCGTTATTTCAGGTACAAGAGCATTCTCGTTTATCTTTAGTACGGACAGTTCGTCCTGGGCGCAACGGCCTTCGCTCAGCACCAAAAGGCGGTATTCGTCATATTCTTTCAGGTTGTTGTCCCTTAGGATCATTCCCAGATTTTGCCTGTCGGGCGGGACAATCCTTTGCTCGACGAACTTCCGGCTCCATTCTGAGCCTATGTTATATATGCCTTTTTTTACAAAACCGCTGAAGATAAACGGACAGGTCCATTCATCATATTCCGCCAACAGTTCAGTGAAAAAGCGCTTGCTTCGCTCGAAATAAAAAAGATATCCGAGCAGATGCTTTTGTTTATCGGAGTTGTCGATTATCTCAAAGACTACCAAGGTTTGTCCACCTCCGCCATATCATTTCCCATATTTTGTCCATATAAGCATCGCCAAGTATTTCCTCGATGCCGTCAAAGAGTGTGCTGCGGTCTTTTTGGCGTAATTTTGGAAGCCCGGATAAAAAAGAAGACGGAACTAACTTAAGATTTTCGAAGGAACTTCTGCTTCCGATAAATGACTGAACAGGAAGGTCTTTCATAACGTCAAATTCACTAAGTTCTTTTATATTATGATATCTGCAGACAAGTGACAGACCGTGATCAAATAGGGGAGCAGGACGCAGGCTTTTATCCTTGTTAGAGCGGAGGATCTCAATATTAGCGCCATGTCTGTCCCTATTGAGCACAAGGTAATCCACGGTTAGCATTCCATAGATCTTGTCGGACCATCCAAATCGTTCACACATATGTAGAGGGGTTTCATCCGGCTTTTTGTTGATCAGATAGAAATCTTCAAATGCTATTTTTGATTCGCCGTTTTTTTTGTAATCGTCCGATTCGCAAAGCCATGTTGTCAGTTCTTTACCATCGACCATAATGCGAGCGTGTATAAGCCGGTAGTCGAGATGCTCAATGCAGAGGAGCCTTAGGAGCCGCTGAACGATGATCTCATTGATACACTCATGGCCTATGATTCCTTTTGCGGGATCATAATCAGATAGTTTATAGTATTTCTTTATGTAGCCGGAATCGTCATATGATTTCAGAAAAGAGCCGGCTGTCCCTGATGATTTTCTTGTTTTTGACCAGGAAAGGTAGGTCAGATCCTGTATTTCTTTGAGTATTTCGTCCATATGCCTCCTTTCTGCAATATAAAAAATACTTGACGTGCGTAAAGTGTGATATTAATGTATCATATCGCTTTACGTGCGTCAAGTAAAATTTTGCTTTGTGTATAACCGCTTTTTATTCGTATGTCAGCAGGGCCGGCCATTTATGCGCGGTGCTGCTTCCGTTGAGCTTACTGAGAGCGTCGTCGGTTATCATGAAGTAGGTGTTGGAGTCGTCGTCGACGTTCCAGGTGACATCGAGATGATACCAGCTTCCGTTGTATTTTACATAGTTCCAAATGTGGCCCGCATCGCCGTCTTCCTTGAGGGAGTTTGTGATGATGGTATTATCGATGCCGATGATGCTAAGGACAAGCCTTGTCGTAACCGCATAGCCCGCGCATACGGCTTTACCTTTAAAGAATACGCCGGTTGCGTCACGTTCTGGAACCCCGAGGCCCGCAGGGATGGGATGCGGATAACTTACCATTTTGCGGAGCTTGTCGTTTACATAAAGGATCATGCCCTTTTCGTCGTCGGGAGAGGCCTTGATGGCTTCTTCTGCGATCTTGTGCGCTTCCTGGAGCACCTTCATGCTGTCTTCGTCGATCTCGGGTTCATGGTATCTGTAGTAGGTGTAGGCCTTCCAGGCGTGATTGTAAACCGGATAGCAGCCCATGGTATTGTTTTCTTCGGGGCAGATCAGCCAGCTGTCGCAGGTGAAACCTGAGAGCTCGCTGCGGTTAACGTTGTCGTTGAACACTTTCAGCCAGTAGTTGTAATCGTGGCCTTTGTAGCGTAGAACGATACCCGGGATGCCGCGCATCAGTCCGTCGTGAACGGCAAGTATTAGGCTTTCCTCGCTGTCTATATCGTAGTACTGCCTGCCTACAAAGGGCTGGCACTCCTGGGGATTCAGCAGCCCGTAGGTGTTGTTTTTCAGATCGTCGTCAAGCGTGGCAACTCCCACATTGCTTCCGAACAGGTTGTCCCAAAAGCTGTTGCCATTGTCGGGCTTAGGAGTTGATGTAGCATCCGGTTTTGATGTGGGTGTCGCATTTGGCTTGGGAGTGGAAGTCGCAGATGACGCCATCTGTGTTGTCAAGGCGGCCGCCTGTGTGGTGAGACCGGTGATGGTCTGCGCCTCTTCTTCGGTGAGAAATCCGGAGTTTCCGAGTTCTTCCGCAATGTTACTGATGCCAGAGAGAACATCGCATCCGCCGAAAAACAAAGTACCAATCGTCAGCGGCAAAAGTAAAGCCGCTTTATGGAAAAGGATGCGTTTTTTCAACATTTGATTCTCCTTAATGAAAGTCCGCCGGTCGTTTTTAAAAACCGAAAACCGTGTTCTTTATCGTTCCCACAGAAACATAGTTGTTCAGCAGTGCGTGCAGGTCGCTGCCTTCCTCGGCATCTTCGATCGCGCTGTTTTTAAGCTTTATCGCGACACCGCCGGGAACCTCATGGTCTATCACATAGCAGTCGGGGAAATACTGCGTTTTTGCAAGTGTCATCCCCCAGCGTATGCCGCGGCAGTCTTCCGCTTCGCAGGCCGGGAAGTTCACGTTCCAGATTTCGCCCGTTTTGGGCTTTTCTGCAAAGATCTTTTCAATGATCTCATGAATGTATCTGTCCGCGGGAGAATAGATCTCGCTGTAATCCACGGAAAAAGCGATCGCGGGGATACCTTTGAGCAGTCCTTCCATCGCTGCCGCAACGGTTCCGGAATATGTGGTCTCTATCCCGCAGTTGTAGCCCTTGTTCATTCCCGAGAAAATGTAGTCGGGCTTTTCTTTTAAAACATACTCCACCGCGACTTTTACGCAGTCTGCGGGCGTTCCCGAAAGCGAATAGGCCGTTACTCCGGGAACCGGAAAATCAGCCTTTTTAAGGTCCATCGTTTCCGTTATCGTGATCTTTGAAGACATGGCGCTGCACTGCCCTTCGGGCGCCACCACGGTCACCTCTCCGAAGCTTTTTGCGGCCTCTGCAAGCCTTTTTATGCCTTCCGCCTTTATCCCGTCATCATTTACGACAAGTATCCTCATGCCACTTCTCCTCATCATACGGTCTTTTTACCTGTTTTCATATCATCTTACCATGTATTTTATGGCTATTATACCATCCAAAACAACTTTTGGCATCCAAATCTTTCCACTTAGGTCCGATTTTTTACCACTTAGCCAAAAGCCCTTTAAATCCTGAGATTTTCTGCTATACTGTGTCTTGCAAGGGAAAACACAGCACTGCGGAGTAACAGAGACCGGCTCTCCGTATCTGTGTTGCGGAGGAAACATGAAGTTTGAGATCGAGATCGATGAAAACTGCACAGAGCCTGTAGTAAAAGTCAGATGCAGAGAACTCACTCCCGAAGTGATCGCACTGCAAAAGGCTTTGACGGCGCCGGGTGTCGGAAGTCAGACACTGGTGCTCACAAAAGGCGACACAGACTACTTTGTTGAAGCGTCACATGTGCTCTTTTTTGAGACGGACGAAGGATCGGTCAGTGTACATACCGTCGACAATGTATACCGCACCTCCTTACGACTCTACGAACTGGAAAAGATGTTCCCCACGACCTTCATGAGAGTATCAAAATCATCAATAGTGAACATCAACAAGATTTATTCCATTTCAAAGGACTTGTCGGGATGCTTCATCTGCTTTAAAGATTCGGTTAAGCAGTTGTACGTTTCAAGAATGTTTTACAAGCCCTTAAGAGACAGGATGGAAGAGAGGAGATAAACATGAGTTATCATTTTGAGTACAATTCGTTTTCAAGAACAACAAGAAAGATCTTTGTGGGACTGATCCTGATCCTTGCCGCGGCCGCGGTGATCGCATCCGCGCTCGGTGTATGGCCTGAAGTAGGTGTCTGGCCCGCCATCTGGTCCGTGCTGCTTCTTCTGGTCTTTGCGCATGGTATCCATGCCAGAAGCTTTTTCATGATCATCATGCCTCTTGCTGTGATCGCTGTCATATACAGAGTGCCGCTCCACATTGAAAAGATAACACCCGGCCCGCTGCTCATCGCATCTGCCCTTGTAGCGCTCGCTCTTACGATAGTGTTTCCCCGCTTCAAAAGAAGCCGCAGGATCTCGGACAATGTAAGATGCACCGATTCAAACGGCAACAGCTACACCATTGACAGCGACGGGACCGTCAACATGGACAGTGCCTCCAACACAGAAGTGAACTTTGGTTCCCAGAGCAAATATTTCAAAGATGAAGATTTCAAATGTGCAAATCTTGAAGTAAACTTCGGAGAGATCAAGGCCTACTTCGTAGATGCGAAGCTCCACGAAAACCACGGCGTCGTAAACTGCGAATGCAACTTCGGTTCCATGGAGCTCTATGTTCCGAACACATGGAACGTGGTGATAAACGACAGCGGCGCCTTCTCAGGATGCGTGCAGAAGGGTGACAAGCATCCCGACGGCATCAACACACTTATCGTAAACTCGTCCACAAACTTCGGCGGCCTTACGATCTTTTATGTATAATGCCGGCCACAGGGCTTTGGAACAAATATTTGCGGGAATCGGCTCCATGATGTATAATTAACCGGAACCCGCATGCATTGGGGCGTGCGGGACGGTCATCGGGGTTATTCATTACATGATCATCAACATTTTTACGAGAAAGGAAGTATTCTATGTTACAGGACAACTTAAAGGACAAAAAGTCGTTGTTCGAAACAGGCGTTTCCACTGAGCTCCGTGCTCAGGAAAACAGGCAGCGCTATGTCACTTTCCTCCAGGGAAACATGGTAAACAACGGCAGATCCGAGACCTCGGGCATCAGCGCGAGGGTATGCAAAAACGGGATCTACGGCCTTTCATCCGCTGCCGAGATCACGGACGAAATGGCGGAAAAGGTCATCAAAGCTGCTACAAACAATGCTCTTTTTATGAGCGGACATATCGACAAAAAAGCGATCGTCATCCCCACCTTAAAGGGAGGCTATTCCCCTGTAAGGCGTGACATCATCGACACCGAGCAGAAGCGCATAATCGACAAGTGCAAGGAGATCGACGATTATATCGCAAAGACCTATCCGGACCTTAAGAGCCGCGCGGTTTCCTATACCGAAGACTCCATGGACAAGGTCATCTACACCTCCGACGCGTGCGACGGACATGTCACCTATCCCAGATGCTATATCTATGTCGATATGACAGCGGAGACCCCCGACGGAAAGCCTGTCGAGCTCTTCCATCCTTTCGGCGGCCTCGGCAAGTTTGACGACCATTTTGATCTTGAGGAAATGAAGCCCGAGATCGAAAAACTCTATCAGGCAGTGATGAAAAAGCGCGAGGGCATATATGCGGAAGCAGGCGTAAAGACCGTCGTTCTCGGCGGAATGATGACCGGCATGCTCTCACACGAAGCCGTAGGACATACCACAGAGGCCGACCTTGTGAGAAACGGTTCCGTAGCAGGTCCCTGCCTCAACAAGCGTGTTGCTTCGGATCTTGTTACCATGGTTGACTTTGCGCACACCGCTCTCGGCGAGACCGCTCCTCTTCCCGTTTACATGGATGATGAAGGCGTCGAGGCAAAGGATGCCGTTCTCATTGAAAACGGAATACTCAAAGGCTATATGCACAATCGCGAATCCGCGGCATTTTTCGGCACAGAGCCCACCGGAAACGCAAGAGGATGGGCTTTCTCGGACGAGCCGCTCATCAGGATGAGAAACACCGCGATCCTTCCCGGAACGAGCAAGTTTGAGGATATGATCGCATCCATAGACGACGGATACTATCTTGTAAACTCCACTAACGGTCAGGCGGACCTCACCGGTGAATTCATGTTCGGTGTTGCCGAGGGCTACGAGATCAAGAACGGCAAGATCGGACGCGCTCTCCTTGACACCACCGTCATGGGCGTCGCATTTGAGATGTTAAAGACCGTTGATATGGTCTCCGACGAGCTGGTATGGGTAAGCTCCGGTTTTTGCGGAAAGAAACAGCGCATGCCCGTAGGCATGGGCGGACCGGCGCTCAGATGCAAGATCACGATAGGAGGAAGATAAGATGGCTGACCTTAAAAAACTGGCCGAAAGGGCTATCGAACTTATTAAAAAGAACTCCTGCGACGGATTTGTAAGGGTTTCAAGCAACAAAAAAAGCGAATTCAACATTGAAGGCGGTGAATTCACCCTCTACAGGACACTGTTTGACGAAAACGTGGGTGTGGGAGTATATAAAGACACCAAAAAAGGTTATTATCAGACCAACAAGCTTACGGAAGAGGATATTGACAAGGCAGTTGACGCAGCGATAACATCCGCGGAGTCTTCCCAGCCCGATGACGGAAACGTTCTCGCTCCCTGCGCAGGCACCTTCAATGATGTACAGGGCGTGTACGAATGCGATCAGGACAAGCTTTTCTTCCGTGTGAAAGAACTCAAGGAAACCCTCGAAAAGGACTTTCCTCTCATTCAGATCGTTGCGATCATCGCACAGCACAACGCCGCAGACTATATTTACGCAACCACCGCGGGCACATTCAGCACCGAGCGCTTCGGTTCTTATTCCGTAACACTTGAGATCGCCGGTCACGAAGGCGACAAGACCAGTTCCATGGTTTACTCCGGAGCGGGCACACTTTCTCTTGACAAGCCGTTCCTCGATCTTGCTGATTTCCGTTTCCGTGTGGATACAGCTATCAAGCAGCTTCATGCGGAGCCCATCGAGGGCAAGTTCACCGGCACTATGGTCCTCACACCCGGCATCCTCGGAATGGCATTGTACTCCATTTCCGGCATGGCAGGCGGCGGATCCATCCTCGACAAGTCCAGTATCTATCTGGATAAGCTCGGCAAAAAGATCGCGGATGAAAGGATCAACGTTACGTTTTCCGTTGACGACGAAAGGATCATCCATCATCCCGTTCTCACAGGCGACGGCTACAAGGCCGAGACCCAGGATTTCATCAAAGACGGCGTGCTGAACCGCTTCTCGATAAACGACTATATCTCAAGAAAGACCGGCTTTGAGAGGGCAAAGAACGACAGCGACGGAATGATCGTACGTCCGGGTGACAAGAGCCTTGACGAGATCATACAGGGCATCGAAAAGGGTATACTTGTCGGTGATTTCTCCGGCGGCCAGCCCGCGCCCAACGGTGAATTTTCCGGTATTGCGAAGGCTTCCTTCCTCATTGAGAACGGCAAAGTGACAAAGGCGCTTTCCGAGACCATGATCAACGGAAACTTCGCGGATATGGTAAACAACCTGCGCGGAATCTCAAAAGAGACCATCGAGGACGGCTGGAGTTCGCTTCCTTACATGGCCTTCGACGGTATAGTGATAAGTGGTAAGTGAGGTAAGATAAATGTCTGTCAGATTCAGAGATGATGATGCCTGCTGGTGCGGCAGCGGAAAAATGTATGTAAACTGTCACAAGGACTTTGACGCCCGTATCAAACGGGCCAGAATGCAGATGCACAAGGTTCCGAGCCGTGACATGATAAAAACTCCGGCTCAGGTGGAAAAGATAAAGGAAAGCGCAAAGATCAATGTTGCGGTGCTGGATTATATCAGCGAGAGGATATGCGAAGGCATGCCCACGAGCGACATAGACAAAATGGTCTATGAGCAGACCACAAAAATGGGCGGCATCCCCGCTCCCCTTAATTACGAGGGCTTCCCCTACAGTGTCTGCACATCCGTAAACAATCAGGTCTGCCACGGTTTTCCGTCCGACAAGGTCATCCTTAAGTCCGGAGATATCATAAACGTAGACTGTTCCACCATCCTTGACGGATATTTTTCCGATTCATCCAGAATGTTCATGATAGGTGACGTAGATCCCAAGGCAAAAAAACTGGTCGAAGTCACAAAAGAGTGCATGATGCTCGGCTTTAAGGCCGTCAAGCCCTGGGGATACCTGGGCGACATGGGACAGGCAGTCCACGATCATGCATATTCCAACGGTTACACCATTGTCCGTGAGATCGGCGGCCACGGCGTCGGAGTACAGTTCCACGAGGAGCCGTGGGTCGGCTATCACACAAAGCGCGGAACCGACATTCTCCTCGCTCCCGGACTTATGTTCACCATCGAACCCATGGTAAATATGGGACGCGAAGACATCTATGTCGACGACGAGAACGGCTGGGAAGTGTACACCGAAGACGGTTCGCTTTCCGCACAATGGGAGATACAGGTACTTGTTACCGAAACAGGCGCAGAGATAATTTCATGGTGATCAAAAATACAGCCCCGGGTGCGAATAGCATCCGGGGCTGTCTTACGGGGAATACGATCCTTCGGGATTAGCTTAACCCATTACCACCTTGACATCGTATTCTTTCCTTCCTTCTTCGAAAGGAACTACGTTGCCTTCTGTCTTTACGCCGTTCACGATGAGCTCTTTTACGCCCTTTTGAACGCCGGAGGGATTTTCGACGCTGATGTGGTATTCAGCCCCGCGGAATCTGCGGACAAGCTTGAAGCCGCCGAAACCTTCGGGAACACAGGGATTGATGGAAAGGCCCTTGTGTGTCGGATAGATACCCAGAATGTACTGGGAGATGTTTACAAATGTCCATGCAGCCGTACCCGTGAGCCAGCTGTTCTTTGCTTCGCCGTGGAATTTGGCGTCGCGGCCCGCTACCATCTGGGAATATACATAAGGCTCGGTGCGATGGATCTCGCTGAATTCTTCACAGTAAGCGGGGCAGGTCTTTTTGTAGATCTCAAAAGCTCTGCTTCCGCGTCCTACAACCGTTTCCGCTATGGATACCCAAGGATTGTTGTGGCAGAAGATTCCGGCGTTTTCCTTGTATCCCGGAGGATATGAGGAAACCTCGCCAAGCTCTAAGTGATATCTGGTATAAGCAGGCTGAAGTATCATCACGCCGTACTTTGTGTCAAGTCGTTCTTTTACGGAATCGAGCGCCGTAACCGCATTTCCTTCTTTTACTCCGATGCCGGCCATTACGCAGAAGCCCTGAGGCTCGATGAAGATCTGGCCTTCTTCGCACTCTGCGGAACCAACCTTGTGGCTGTATGCGTCATATGCTCTTACAAACCATTTTCCGTCCCAGCCGTCCTTGAGCACGGTATCGTACATCACGCTGACTTCTTTGCGGGCGCGGTCGGCTTCCGCCTTGTTGCCTGTGAGCTCGCAAAGCTCGGCATATTCTTCACCGTATTTTACAAACATTCCGGCGATGAATACGGATTCCGCAACAGGTCCTTCGCTCGGTCCGAAGGTCTGGAAGGACTCTCCGGGATGCTCGGAGAAGCAGTTGAGGTTAAGGCAGTCGTTCCAGTCGGCGCGGCCGATGAGGGGAAGTCCGTGAGGACCTTTATGTGTTGCAGTGAAATCAAAGGATCTCTTTAAGTGATCCATGAGAGGAGTGGCTTTTGAAGCGTCGTTGTCAAAGGGCACCATCTCGTTGAGAATGGAGGTGTCGCCGGTTTCACGCACATATGCGCTCGTTCCTGCGATGAGCCAGAGCGGATCGTCGTTGAAGCCGCTTCCGATGTCGGAATTTCCCTTCTTTGTGAGAGGCTGGTACTGATGGTATGCGCGTCCGTCCTCAAACTGTGTGGAAGCGATGTCGATGATCCTTTCCCTTGCGCGGTCCGGGATAAGGTGAACAAATCCGAGAAGGTCCTGACATGAATCTCTGAAGCCCATGCCTCTGCCGATGCCGGATTCGTAGTAGGATGCGGAACGTGACATGTTGAAGGTTACCATGCACTGGTACTGGTTCCAGATGTTTACCATGCGGTTGACCTTTTCGTCACCGGATTCCACGTGGTATATGGACAAAAGATTGTCCCAGTATGCCTTGAGCTCGTTGAATGCTTTTTCAACATCAGCGTCGGTAGCATATTTTCCAAAAAGCTTTTCTGCGGGCTTTTTGTTGATTATGCCGTAGGATTCCCATTTTTCTTCATCCGGATTTTCGATGTATCCCAAAACGAAGATAAGGGATGTGGATTCGCCGGGCTTTAAGGAAATGTTGATCTGGTGGGATGCGATGGGAGACCATCCGCTCGCAACAGTGTTTCCCGCCTTGCCGTTTACCACAACGTCGGGACGGTCATTGTTGTTGTATGCTCCCAGGAAATCGTCTCTTATGGTGTCAAATCCGTCAATGGGACGGTTTACAGAGAAGAAAGCATAGTGGTTTCTTCTCTCACGGTATTCCGTCTTGTGATAGATGACAGAACCCTTGATCTCCACTTCGCCACAGGAGAGCAGACGCTGGAAGTTTTTCATGTCATCGTCGGCATTCCAGAGGCACCACTCGACATAGGAAAAAAGCTTAAATTCCTTAGTCTCCGGGGATTCGTTGGTAATGGTGACCTTGTTTATCTCGCAGGCGTCCTTGCAGGGAACAAATGCGAGCACTTCAGCCTTGAGGCCGTTCTTTTTGCCTGTGAAACGGCTGTAGCCGATGCCGTGACGGCACTCGTAAAAGTCGAGAGGCGTTTTTGAAGGCTGCCATCCGGGATTCCAGATGTCCTTGCCGTCGTTGATATAGTAGTACTTGCCGTTGTTGTCGGCAGGCACGTTGTTGTACCTGTATCTGGTGAGGCGGAGCAGTTTTGCGTCCTTAAAAAAGCTGTAGCCGCCGCTTGTGTTTGAGATAAGAGAGAAAAATTCGTCCGTACCGAGATAGTTGATCCAGGGGAGCGGCGTTTTTGGGGTAGTGATGACATACTCTTTTGCGGCATCGTCAAAATAACCGAATTTCATGTTGGGGTTTCTCCTGTTCTTTTATATTTGCCAACGGCGTCCTTATCTCATGACTGGCGCCTTGTGTTCAGGTTCTTTACCGTTTTTCCCGCGTATACTTCGCCCTCGACCATGATCTGTTCCTCGATGGTCGTGCGGGGGCGTTCTATGAGGTCGATAAGCTGCTGGGCCGCAGCCATACCGATGCGTTCCGTGTCCTGGCGGAGCGTGGTGAGCTTCGGCTCGATGTGCCTTCCTATGCGGATGCCGTCATAGCCTGCAACAGAAATGTCCGCTGGGATCGAGAGCCCTCGTTCTTTGATGGCGTTTATGCCGCCGTAGCAGGAAAAATCGTCGGGATAAAGGATGCAGGTCGGAGGATTTTTGAGCGAGAGCAGTTCCTCCGTCATCTGTGTCGCGATCCTTGTGTTTCTGTAAGGGGCTTCTTTTATATATTCATCGGGGATGTGTATGTCAAACTCTTCGAGTGTTTTAAAGAAGGAAGAGAGTCTGGCATCGGTAACCGCAGATTTTGCGCCATGTATATAAGCGATCTTTCTGTGACCTTTTGCAAGGATGAACGTCACAAGATCGCGCATCCCTTTTACATTATCGGAAAGAATGGAAGAGTGTCCGTTAAAGGTATGGTCTATGGTAACGATGGGAAGTCCGCTGTTTACAAGCTCCGCAACCTCGGGATCGTAGAAATCCACGCATGCGATCAGAGCCCCGTCAAAGCCTCTGTATCTGCAGTGGTCCTTGTAGCTCATCCGTCCGGGGCGGGTCTTGCTGCCGTTTATGAATGTTATGTCATAGCCTTTACTCTCGGCGCCGCGCTTGAAGCTGTCGAGCACGTATGAAAAATAGTCGTGCGTCAGGCCGCTTTGCGCTTCGTCGGCATAGAGCACACCAATGTTGTAAGTCCTGTTCGTTTTCAAGGCTCTGGCTGAAGAGTTCGGAAAATATCCGAGCTTTCTCGCAACTTCGCGGACAAGGGTCTTAGTCTCGTCACTTACGTCGCTCTGATCGTTCAATGCCTTGCTGACAGTGGCCGGGCTGACGTTGCATTCTTTTGCGATATCCTTTAACGAAACCACGGTAAACCTCCCTGTGATTGTTTCGAAATCGTTTTCGTAAAATAATATACAACAATTTATACAATATTGCAATAGAAAAATTTTACGATTTTATGCATTATTTACTAGCCGCGGATGAAAAAACTATTTGTTTTTTTCCGCAAGATGCCGTATATTTTGTATACGAACATTATGATAAAAAGGTGTATAAGCTGAAAGGATACATAGCAGCAAATGAGATTAAAGAATGTAAAAGGCGCCGCGGAGAAGGTGGAAACAAGCGGGTTTGTGATACATGACGCGGCCGGACACAAAGGAAACTGGAACAAGATATTCGGAAACGGCAATCCGCTCCATGTGGAGATCGGGATGGGAAAAGGAAGGTTCATAACAACTCTGGCAAAACAGAATCCTGATGTGAACTACCTTGGAATAGAGAGATATTCAAGCGTTCTCGTGCGCGCTATCGAAAAACGGGAAGCCGAGGAGGAGCCTGTCGGTAACCTCTTTTTTCTGTGCGAGGACGCGGAAAACATAACGGACATGTTCGGAGAGGGCGAAGTGGGACGGATATACTTAAACTTTTCCGATCCCTGGCCCAAGGCCAGACATGCCAAAAGACGGTTGACATCAAAGGAATATCTTGTAAAATATGATAGGATATTGGACAGAGACGGCAGGATAGTCTTTAAGACCGACAACCGTGATCTGTTTGATTTTTCCGTTGAAGAAATGCAGGAAAACGGCTGGACACTTGAAACCGTGACATACGATCTTCATAAGAGCGAGCTTGCGCCGGCAAATGTGATGACCGAATACGAAGAAAAGTTTTCGGCACTGGGAAATAAGATATGCTGTCTTATCGCAAAAAGATAAAGAACAGAGTTAACAAAACAATAAAGAGATGTCTTACGCTTACCGCCGCCGGAGTGATACTTATGACGGCTGTTTTTTCGTATCTTCCGGTACCTGTTCATGCGGGAGAGATAAATACGGCAAGTCCTACAGGCGCGGCGCTTCCCGAGACAAAAAAGGACGTGTGGCCCGAGGCTCCTGAGATAAGCGCGGAAGCGGCGATACTTTTTGAAGTCAGCACCGGGACCACGGTATACAGTAAAAACGCGACAGAAAAATATTATCCCGCAAGCACCACGAAGCTCATGACAGCGCTTCTTGCGGTGGAGCGGTGCCCATTGTCCGATGTGGTGACCATGTCGTATGAGGCGATAAGCAGCGTGGGCTGGGATTCCTCAAGGATCGGCGTGATCTCGGGAGAAAAGCTCACGATGGAGCAGTGCCTCTATTCCATTCTCCTTGCTTCCGCGAACGAAGTGACATATGCGGTTGCCGAGCATATCGGAAGCACCTCTGAAAATTTTGTCAAGATGATGAATCAGAGAGCGGCGGAGCTGGGGCTTATAAACACAAATTTTACCAATCCTCACGGGCTTCATGACGAATTCCATTACACCTGCGCATACGACCTTGCGCTCATCATGAAGAAGTGCATCGAATATACCACGTTTTGCAGGATCTCAAACAATCACTATTACGAGATCCCGCCCACGAATCTGTGCGAAGAATCGCGAGTGATCGCGCAGACACACCAGATCCTCAGAAAAAAGATCAAGTATGACGGTGTTTTCGCCGGAAAAACAGGACATACCGACGAAGCGGGAAACTGCCTTGTGACCGCCTGCGAGCGGGACGGGCTGCAGTTTATCTGCGTCGTGCTGAAAGAGCCCACATCTGAGAGCTGTTACACCGACACCATCGCGCTTTTTGATTACGGATATCAGAACTTTTCAAAGGTATCGATGTCCGCGTCCGACAACGGGACCAAGTCAAATGCATTTCCCGTACTCTTTTCAGATGAGGACGCGTTTGTCTATGAAGTGTCTTCGGCGCTTTCTGTATCGGAGGCCACGGTGTTGTTACCTGTGGGAGCGTCCTTTGAAGATGTAAAGAATGAGTGCACTCTCACGCCTCTTTTAAAGACCGAAAAAGGCGAAAATGTGATCGGCACCGCATATTTCTACTATGCCGGGGTGAGAGTCGGAAACACTGAGATCATCTATACTGCGGACAAGGAAGAAGTGCTTGACGAAGCGGCTTACTATATGGCGCAGTACGGGAACACTCCGGAATTCGATCAGGCGGAATATGACAGGATCAGGGGAATACTTCCTGAGCCCGAACCCGAGCCGGAAAAAGACCTGAGGCCCATGATCATAGGATTTCTCACGGGCGGAGTGGTGCTGATCCTCGGCATCGTGGTCGTATTGATGAACAACAGAAAACAGGGTTAGAAAATATACGGAAAGGGAGGAATACGGATGAAATGTCCAAATTGCGGCGGAGAGTTACGCTTTGATATAAAGACACAAAAGAATGTCTGCGATTTTTGTGATTCGACGTTTGATATCGCTCCCGAGACCAATGACAAAGGCGGCAAAAAAAACGGGCAGGCCACAAAGCGCGCAAAGGTGCTTGAAGACGAGCATTCCGAAGTGCGTGAAAAAAGCGGCGGCAAGCTCAAAGTAAAGACCTTCCTCTGCCCAAACTGCGGCGGAGAGATCTATGCGACAGATACCGAGGCCAATGAATTTTGCAGCTACTGCGGCTCCATGGTTATTTTACAGGAGCGCATCGACAATATTGACAGACCGGATTACATCATCCCGTTCAAGGTCGACAAAGACAGGTGCCGCGAGATCTACAACAAACACATCGGAAAGCTGATCTTTGCTCCGAAGGAGTTCAAGACTCCCGGAAACATCGACAGATTCCGCCCTATATATACGCCTTACTGGGTATACGAGAGCAAATTTTCCGGCCACGGAAAACTAAAAGCAAAGCATGTCTATTCCAAAGGCAATTACGAATACACCGAGCATCACGATTTCCTTTTTGATGTGGATGCGGAGTACGGCGGCATCTCTTTTGATGCGTCTTCTGCCTTTGATGACAATACAAGTGCGGCGATCGCGCCTTATGACTCGTCAAAGATGGAAAAGTTTGACGAACGATACCTTTCCGGCTTTTTTGCCGATATTCCCGATGTCAGGAACAAGGTCTACACTGAAGACGCAAAGGAACTCATGAAGAGCGACGTTGCGGATAAGGCTCTTAAAAGCGAGGTGTTCAAAAAGTCCCGCGCCAAGCACAATGCGGACGGCAAAGGTGACGAACTGCCGTCGGGAGAGATCAAAGGGAAAAACGCGATGTTTCCTGTGTGGTTTTTGTCGTTCAGACACGGCGACCGCGTTTCCTATGCCGTGGTAAACGGTGAGAGCGGGAAGATCACCTGTGACACACCGATCAGCGTAACGAAATTTATGCTGTTTTCGCTGATACTTGCGATCCCGTTCTTTTTCCTATACAATGCGGTCTTTATGATGCAGCCCATGGCAATGCAGCTTATCGCAGGACTTGTTACTTTTGCGCTGTCCCTTTATTACAGCTGGTATCTGGGGCAGGTGGAGATCTCCGAGAAGCGTTTTACCGACAAGGGTTATGTGCTGTCGCATGAAAAGGAACTCGGGAACGAACTGAAGGAAGCAAAAAAGCAGCTCGATGCCGCGGAGACGAAAAAAAAGGTAAAACCGGAATCTTTTTCGGGACAGTTGTATTTGCTGGTCTTTGCGGTGGCGTTTTTTGCCATCATAGGATTTGCCGTTGCCGAGGTGCTTTTGGAATTTGACGCGCTGGCGCTTGCGATCGCCGGTGTGCTTGCTTTTTTGATCATTTTCAGGACAAAGTGCGCAGACAAGAAGGACAAGACCATCGCGATCGGGATCCTTGCGGTCTATGCGTACTGCGCGCTTGTTGCGCTCATCGAACCCGTGCGGGATCTGTTCTTTTATCTCGGATCGCTCCTTCAGGTGCTTTCGATGCTTGTGATCTTTTTAAGTGTCATCGCAAAGTACAACATCCTTGCGACCAGACCTCTGCCGCAGCTTAAGGGAAGGGGGCATGACGCACAATGAAAAAACTGATATATATTTTTGCGCTTGTCCTTGTTGTTTTTTCTGTTTCAGGTCCTGTCACCGCATATGGCGCAAAGGACTATACAGACGTTACGCAAGTGCTGAGGAATGCGCGTGACGGCGTATACGGGGACTATTACAAAAACCCGGCAACCGGATGCGAGGGGTATCTTATCGATGCCGCAGGGATCTTTGAGAACGACTGTTATGACGAGATACTTGGTGAGATCATTGAAATGACTTCGTACGGAAATGCCATTGCGATCACCGGATTTTTCGCACCGTACGGCACCGAGAACGATATGACCCGTAACGTCTATCATGAGGCGTTCGGATATGAGGACGGGTCTGCGTTCGTTATAGATATGGATGACCGGTATATAGGAATTCACAGCGAGGGCGACAACTACAACGCGATCTCGGACTCCTACGGCAATCTGATAACGGCCAATGTGTACGAATACGCTTCAAGACAGGATTATGACATCTGCATGCTGAAAGGCTTGCAGCAGATGAATACCGTGCTTTCGGGGCAAAAAGTCACAGGTCCGATGAAGATCGTGACAAACGCGCTGCTTGCGCTGCTTTCCGCGCTTGCGGTCAGCTTTTTTGCCATGAGGGCACTGACAAAAAGAAAAGGCACTGCCGACAAAGAACTGCTTTCGGCAGCGGTCAGAAACGTCAAGATCACGAATGAACATGATAGGCACACAGGCACCACAAAAAAGTACATTTCCTCTTCTTCGGGAGGAGGCGGTGGCGGCGGTGGTCACGGCGGCGGCGGTGGTCACAGTGGCGGCGGTGGCGGCCATCATTTCTGATAGATCAATAAACCGGAGGAACAAATGAGACCTTACATTATTTCAACAGATTCCATGGCGGACCTTTCCAAGGAGTACATGGAGACACACAAAGTACAGCTTCACCCTCTCCATTACATCCTTGACGGCGTTGAATACGGCGCAGAGCTTGAGACCGGCGAGATGGACATGAAAGAGTTTTACGCAGCCGTAAGAAACGGTAAGAAGCCCATCACAAATGCGACAAACGTGGGCTATGACACTGAGCTATTTGAAAAGGCCGTAAAAGAAGGGTATGACATTCTTCATTTAGCCTTTGCCTCGGCAATGAGCGCAAGCTATAACAATGCCTGTGTCGCGGCGGAAGTTGTAAAGGAAAAGCACCCCGAAGCAAACATCATAGTCATCGACACCACAGAGGGCTCCGGCGGTCAGAATCTTCTTGCGAGAAGAGCCGTTTCAAATCTTGAGAACGGAATGAGCATTGAGGAAAACGCTGAGGACATAAAAAAAGTGATCCCCAACACACAGGTCGTATTTTCGGTACCTGATCTCATGAGCCTGTATCGCGGCGGCAGACTTAAGAAATCCGCGGCGATCATCGGAACGGTGCTCAAAGTCACACCGATACTCTGCATCGACCCCAAGGGCGCGCTCGCCGTGGTCAATAAGGTACGCGGAAGCAAGGCAGCGCAGCAGTTCCTTCGCGATGCCCTCGATCCTCTGAAGGAAAAGGGGACATTGCCCGACGAGATAGCAATAGAGCACGGCGACTGCCTTGAAGCTGCCGAAGAACTCGCGGAGCTCGTAAAAGAAAAATACGGCATTGAAAAATACCATTATGCATATCTTTGCCCCACACTCGGAGCACACACGGGCCCGGGCGTTATAACGTTCAGTTTTATTGAAAAATAGATCAAGATCACAGAGTCTTGAAAAAGGGAGGATCATTATGGCAGACAGACCTACCGGAAGACAGAGAAATGTGACAGGACAGGGAACAGGCGCAAGCAGAAGAGGCAGTGGACTCGGCAGCGGACCGGTCGGCGGTGCGGGCGGCCACGGAGGCTTTGGAGGAGGAGCCGGCGGCTCGGGCGGCGGAAACGGCGGAGCAGGCGGAAACGGTACCAGAGGCTTCGGAGGCGGCGGACTTTTAAAGATCATACTCATAGCTGTGATCGTGCTTCTCGGAGGAGGCGCAGGACTCAAGTCGCTTCTCGGCGGTTTCTTCGGAAACTCCGGTGTGGGCGGTGAGATCGCAAACATCGCAGGAAACGCGCTGTCTGGCTTGAGCTCTAACATGATCGGAAGTCTGCTCGGCGGAAGCACAACATTCCAGACCGCAAACACCGACACAAACTGGGTCGACACTTCCGAAAGTGCAAGACGCGGTGTGCTCGACACGACTGTTGCCGAGGGCTCCCGTGCAAAATATACATCGATAAAGGGAAACGGGAACGATGTTGTAACGATCCTCGTATACCTTTGCGGTACAGACCTTGAGAGCAGGAACGGCATGGCATCGAACGACCTTCGTGAGATGCTCAACGCAGACCTCAGCGATAAGGTAAACATCATCGTCTGCACCGGTGGATGCAAGGGATGGAAGACTTCGGAAAGAGTTTCTTCCTCGCTTTATGTGGACAATACGACCACTCAGATCTACAAGGTGTCAAAGGGCAGCATCCAGTGCCTTGTGAGGGACAACGGAAGAAAAGCGATGACCGCTCCTTCCACGCTTTCCGATTTCATCAAGTGGGGTGTCGGAAATTACCCCGCAGACCGTTACGATCTCATTTTCTGGGATCACGGCGGCGGTTCCGTGACCGGTTACGGACATGACGAAAACTATTCATCCGAAGGCTCCATGGACCTTTCGGAGATTGACAAGGCCCTTACCGACGGCGGTGTCAAGTTTGATTTTGTGGGATTTGACGCATGTCTCATGGCAACACTTGAGACGGCTCTCATGCTCTCGGATCATGCGGATTACCTCATAGCATCCGAAGAGACCGAGCCCGGAATAGGCTGGTACTATACAAACTGGCTCACAAAGCTTTCCGCAAACACCTCGATGCCCACCACCGAGATAGGAAAGAACATCATTGATGATTTCATAGCAAAATGTGACGAAAAGGGCTGCGGCAAGAAGACCACATTGTCTCTTGTCGACCTTGCGGAGCTTTCGCACACCGTTCCTTCGGATTTCAGCGATTTCGCAAAGAATCTCTCCGCGCAGGTAAACCTCTCTTACAAGACGGTTTCCGATGCCCGCGCGGTGACAAAGGAATTCAGCGCAAACTCAAAGATAGACCAGGTCGACCTTGTCCATCTGGCACTTAACATAGGGACAAAGGAAGGCGTTGCTCTTGCCGACAGCATAAAGTCAGCGGTCAAGTACAACAGGACCAGCGACCAGATATGCAACGCATACGGCCTCAGCATCTATTTCCCGCAGAATCGTCCCGGAAATGTTAAAAAAGCAAAGAACCTCTACAGTAATATCGAAGGCATGGACAAGTCCTATTCGACAGCCATCCAGGGCTATGCGGACAAGCAGAGTGGTGGACAGTCCTCATCATCTGCGTTCGGAGGCACGGGAGACGCGCTCCAGTCGCTTTTGAGCCTTGCAGGTTCGTTTATGTCTTCCTCCGGAAAGAGCAAGGACGTGCCTGAAGACCAGTTTGACGGCACCGTGCTTACCTGGACAAAGCAGAACGGCAAACATGTGATGGCGCTTTCCGAAAAGCAGTGGCAGCTTGTCCATGATCTTGAGATGAACCTCTTTGTGGATGACGGCGAGGGTTATATTGATCTCGGACTTGACAATGTTTTTGATTTTACGGACGAGGGAGCGCTCATCGCTGACGAGAGCAGGGCATGGCTCACCGTGAACGGACAGTTTGTCGCATATTACCACGATGAGACCTATAACGACGGAAAGAACTACAGGATACTTGGGCATATTCCGGCTTTACTCAACGATTCACGCGTAAACTTGCAAGTTGTATTTGACAATCAGCACAAATCGGGTTATATTGCAGGTGCGACCTATGATTACAAAAACGGTGAGACCGAGACCATGTCAAAAGACTTTATCGAGATAGAGGACGGCGACACCATCGATTTCCTTTGTGATTATTACACATACGGCGGCGCTTATCAGGACAGCTACAAGCTTGGCGACCGTCTGGTCGTAAACGGTGAACTGAAGGTTTCCGACGGTACGTTCGGCAATGAAAAGCTTGTCGTTACATATCGTTTCACGGATATCTACAACCAGACCTATTGGAGCGAAGGCTTTGCGGAGTGATCCGGCAGGCCTTTGCGGCACTTATTTCCGAAAAAGGAGGAACAACATGGTAAAGACTATCGGAGAACAAGAGTTTAATGAAGTGCTCAGCGCAGATATTGCTGTGGTAGACTTCTTTGCAACCTGGTGCGGTCCCTGCAAGATGCTCGGACCTGTATTGGAACAGCTCTCTGCTGATTACGAGGGCAAGATAAGCTTTTTCAAGATCGATGTCGATGAGGCAGAAGAGACCGCTGCAAAATACGGTATCCAGAGCATTCCTGCCGTATTTGCTTTCAAGAAAGGCGAGCTCAGCTCAAAATCGGTGGGCTACAACGGAAGAGACGGTGTCAAGGCATTTCTTGATTCCCTGCTTTGATCCGCTTAAGACAATTTAAAAAGCAAAAAAAGAAGGCTCTGTGATCGTCACAGGGCCTTTTTTTCACTTTTTATCGAGCGTTTGTTCTTGTACATCTCTTCGTCGGCGCGTTTTAAGACGTCGGCTATCGATTCGTTTCTCGTTTTGTTGTCATATTCCGCAAAGCCGGAAGCCACAGAGATCATCTGTTCTATAGGCAGGGCGTCGTTGTTTATCGATTCCTCCACCATTTTCCGGAAATCCTGCATCAGGCTCTTTCTGCGGGTATAATCCTTACCCGTGAGCACAGCCAGGAATTCATCGCCTCCGATGCGGTAGACGGAGCTGAATTTGAACGTTTCGCAGATCTTCTGGCTGTTCCGTTTGATGTATTCGTCACCGGCTTCGTGGCCGAGCGAGTCGTTTATGGTCTTAAGGTTGTTCACATCAAACATCGCAAGAGCAAATTCGGTCCCTTCCGGTGTTTCCATCGCAACTTTAAGCTCATCGGTACGTATCGTCCAGGCATTCCGGCTCTTTACCATTGTCAGCGGATCGCGCATCGACATGATGGTAAGCTCATGGTTGAGGAACGCCATGCTCTGGTCCTGGCGGAAAAATGTGAGCGAAGTGCTGAGATATTCCGCATATTTCCTGATGGAATGGTTTTCTATGATCTCGATCTTGTCGGTGAAAACCACGTAGCCTTGGGTGTAGCGGCCTTCGTGGATCGGAACGATTATATACAGCCTTGGCTCGTCGTTGCGGGTGTAGCCCGGGACGAGCTGAGTTCTTCTTACGGTGCGGTCATGTATGCGCTCGTTGTTCTTTATCGAGAACAGGACTTCAAACTCATCGCTGTAGCCTTCGGAAAACATTTTGTTCGTGTTTTCGCGGATGGACGAGGAGAACATGGGGTCTATCAGGATGTGAAATGTGTCACCCTCAACCGCATGGTCTTTTTCAAGGGCATCCGGCAATACTTCAAACAGTTCGTCAAGGTCTTTGCATGCCCTGATCGTGTTGTTGATCTTTGCGAGTTTTCTCTCAAACAGGTTTAATGCATTTGCAACCGCAAAAGCGTCACGACCCGCTGTGCGTCTCATGTGCTCTTTGAATTCCCCGCATCCGCATCCGCAGCTTTCGCCAAGCACAAGACTGCACTGGAGCTCGTTCTTTTTGGGACAGAATTTGCCCTCAAGGATATCGAGGATGACATTTCCGCCTTCCTCTCCGAGTTCGGTAAGGTGCTGGTCGACTGTGGTGAGTGCGGGATAAAAGATCTGTCCGGAATAGATGTTGTCAAAGCCGGTCACTTTGACATCTTCGGGCACACGGTATCCGTTTGCGTTGAGAGCGAGGATGACGGACATCGCGATGTTGTCGTCTACGCAGACAACGGCATCCGGGACCATATTTTTTTTGCACATTTCGTCCGCAAGGTCGTAGGCTCTGTTGTTATCGCGTTCGGTGTAGTAGACATCATCGTCGTACAGGATGATGTTGTGCTTTTCAAGAGTTTCGCTCACTGCGTTAAGGCGGATGTTTGAGTCGCTGTCCTTTTTTCTCCCCGCAAAGTATGCAAAGCTCTTTGCGTTGTGGGCAGTGATCAGATGTTCACAGATGCTCGAAGCGCCGGAGTGATTGTCGATGAGGATGGAGTAGGCGCCGTCAAGTTCCCTGCCCTGACATACGATGGGGATGCAGGCATTGTGGCAGCGGATGGTGATCTCTTCGATGATGTCGAGATAGTCAAGACGGTTTGCAAGCACTATTACTCCGTCAAATGTAGAAAAATCGGGCAGATTAAAGATGTTCATATCGCCCGTCTTGGTGTCGAGTGAATGATGAGGCGTCGCATAGGTAATGAAAAGAAACGCATCGGCGTGTCTTTTTGAAAGAGCCTTGCGTAAAGAATCGAGATATTGTGAAAGGATCGCAGTGTTCCAGCCTGATGAGAACACTGCAATGCGTTTGTTCATTCCGAGCCTCCTCCGGGTGGGTAAAACGAGTTAGATTAATTCTATTATGTTTCTATCAGAAATGCAAGAAATTCGAATACGATTTTATATATAGATAATTATTTAGAGTATTTTCAAAACAATTGGTTTAAAAATACATTTTAATCGGGTATAATCTCAATATGACATAAATTTACGGGGGAAGGTATGAAAAATTTCAGATTCGGGGCGGATTATTATCCCGACCACTGGGAGCAGAAAACACCGGAAGAGACCGAAAAACGTGTGCGTACAGACGCGGAGCTCATGCAAAAAGCGGGACTTAAGGTTGTAAGACTGGCGGAGTTTTCGTGGTACAAAATGGAGCCTGAAGAGGGAAAATATGATTTTTCATGGCTTGAAAAGGCAATCGAGATACTTGCTGAATACGGGATCGTGTCTGTTCTCGGCACGCCTACCGCAGCGCCGCCCGCATGGCTTGTGAGAAAGCATCCCGAGGTGCTTCCCAAAGGGCCTGACGGGATCGTGAGAAATTTCGGCGGACGCCACCATGACTGCCAGTCAAACCCGGTGTACCGTGAATATGCAAAAAGAATTGTCACGCAGATGGCGCTTAAGTTCAAAGATAACCCGAAGGTTGCGGGCTGGCAGATAGACAACGAATTCGGAAACAGTCATTGGGACCTTTGCATGTGCGACAGCTGCAGGGCATCATTCCAAAAATGGCTTAAAAAGAGATATGGTAATGTGGAGCGGCTGAACCGCGCGTGGGGTACGCATTTCTGGAGCCAGGGATACAATGATTTTTCCGAGGTATTCCCACCCGTAAAGACACCTTGCGGAGCAAATCCGTCGCAGGTCCTCGACTGGAAGAGGTTTCATTCCGACCTTATCTGCGATTTTTCGCTCGACCAGACAAGGATAATCAGGGAGATATGCCCCAAGTCGCAGTTCATCACGCACAACTGCATGGGCTTTTCAGACATAGTGAGCTATTACGACCTTTCAGAGCAGCTGGATTTTGTGTCCCACGATCTTTATCCCGGCGGTTACTGGAGAGGGAGAGACCTGACGCCGTCGGAGATCGCATCGGAGCTTGACGGAATAAGAGGAGTAAACGGCAGTAATTTCTGGATAATGGAGCAGCAGTGCTCTGTTACGGGATGGGAAAATATGGGCAGAGCTCCGAAGCCCGGACAGATACCGCTTTGGGCAGTGGATTCCGTTGCTCATGGAGCAGATACGGTGGTGTTTTTCAGATGGAGAAGCTGCACGGCGGGCACCGAGCAGTACTGGCACGGCATTTTGCCGCATTCCGGGATCCCCGGCCGCGCTTATGACGAGATACAAAAGCTCACAGCAGATATGACGCCTGTCATGGAACGCATGGAAAGCGCGCTTCCCGAGGCAAAAGTCGCAATAGTCCGCTCCTACGAACAGGGCTGGGCGTTTCAGGCACAGCCGAATGTGCCGGGGCTTGACTATTACGGGCAGCTGATAAAGTATCACAAGGCCTTTTATGACAGAGACATTCCTGTCGACTTTATCGGAGAGGATGCCGATCTTTCGGCCTATGACCTTGTGATCGCGCCGCTTCAGTACCTTTCCGACGAAGGACTTGCGGAAAAGTATGATGCTTATGTGAAGGCAGGTGGAAATCTTGTCCTCACGATGCGCTCAGGAGTAAAAGACCGTGACAACATCTGCGACGACTCGCGTTCCCTTCCGGGAGTGTTTGCAAACCTGCTCGGAATCAGCATCACAGAGTACGATCCGCTAGGAAGAGCACGTGTTCCCATCAGTTTTTCGACGGATTGTGGAAAAGTTTCAGATTTCCACTCCGCCCCTGTGGAAATCTTAGCGGAAAAATGGGCGGATGTTGTTACATGTGACACAGCGGAAGCCGTCGCAGGATACTCGGGCGAGTGGTATGCGGGACAGCCAGCGATCACAGTAAATATGCGGGGTTTGGGCACGGCATGGTATGTCGGTACCGAGCCTGATGAGAATGCGCTTAATGAACTCATATCAGTGATTGTGGAAAAAACCCACATTTTGGGGAAAAACTCTGTCAAGATAACACATTCTGTGGGAGTTGAAGTGACATCGCGCGTGAAAAACGGCGTAAAATGGTGGTTTGTGCTGAACCACACAGGAGACGTGCAGCAGATATCCGTTCCCGAAAGTCTGAAAAAAGAAGCCGGAAGTATTGAGGACGGAAAGCTCAAACCGTACGGATATGCTGTTTTCAGCGGTCCTTCGGACATTGAGAAATAAGGGTTTACAATATAAACAAAATGATGAGGAGGCTCTTTTGTTATGAAACTTAAACTGAATTACAAGAGAACGGCACTGATAGGATTTGCGTTTTTCGGGATCCTGCTGCTCTGGCAGGTATACGATTCGTGGTGTCCCACATTCCTTACGGACATTTTTGCAAGAAGGATGTACGGGATATCTTCCGCTGAGCTGAAAGCCGGAGGAGATGAGGCAAAGATCCTTAACGTGCAGTGGCTTGTAGGTATCATCATGGCGTGTGACAATCTTGCGGCGCTCATACTGCTCCCGATATTTGGAAATCTTTCGGACAGGACAAAGACACCGATAGGAAAACGTATGCCGTTCATCCTTACAGGAACCTTTGTTGCGGCTGTGGCGTTCCCGTTCATCCCGCTTTTCTTCCACTACAACAACATTGCCGGAATGGTAGCGATGATGGCGATCGTCCTCATCTTCATGATGATGTACAGAAACCCCGCAGTGTCGCTGATGCCTGACATTACGCCGAAGCCTCTTCGCGCAAAGGCAAACGGCATCATCAACATCATGGGCTATTTCGGAGGAGCATTTGCCACGGTACTCGGCATTTTCATGGTGCTCTCGGACTATATCAATGCGGCGGATGAAGCAAGAAATGTATGGACCATAGAGCTTCCTTTCATCATCGCTTCCGTCCTCATGGTGATCTCGGCTCTGGTGCTTTTCTTCACCATCAAGGAAAACAAGCTCGAAGAAGAGATGAAGGCAGAGCTTGAAGAGGGCGAGCGTCAGGCGGCGGTCGAGACTCCCGTGGATGACGACAAGCCTATGAGCGATGCGAACAAGCGTATGCTTTTTGCGATCCTCGGCGCGGAATTCCTTTGGTTCATGGCTGACAACGCCATCGGTACCTATATCGGAAACTATGTCATCTATTACCTTAAATCCGTTTCTTCGTCCACGATGTATCTCACGATAATCGGTGGTGTCGCATCTGTTGCGGGCTTTGCCGTTGCGGGTTCGATCGCTGACAAGATCGGCAGGAAATGGACCATCAGCACAGGCCTCGGTGTAACATTCATCGCGCTCGTCATCATGTGCTTTGTGGCGCCCACAGAAGTTGTGACCGGAAAGAACGGAGAGTATTCATTCCCTGTCGTGCTCTTTGTGGTATGGGCCATCAAGGGCTTCGGAATGGCGCTTGTACACAACTGCTCGTTCCCGATGGTCGTAGAGCTCTGCTCGTCAAAGAAGATCGGAAAGTTCACAGGATTTTACTATACTGCCAGCATGTCGGCGCAGACAGTCACTCCCATCCTTCTTGGTCTTTTGTTCAACATGACGGGAGTATGGCGCGCGCTTCCTATCTATTCCTCGATACTTATCGTGCTCAGCTGCATCGTGTTTACCACGCTCGTAAAAAATATCAAGGCGAAAAAGGTGCAGAATGCAAAGGGGCTTGAAGCCATAGACGGAGACTGATGCCGGCGGGAACTGCGAAGCGGAAAGGCGTGAACGGATATGTCAATTCTTTCGTTTATAATCAAAAAGGCCGCTCCGGTGCCGAAAATAGAGAATTTTGATTCTTATCTTTTTGTGGGACCGCATCCCGATGATATAGAAATAGGCGCGGGCGCAACTGCCGCAAAGCTTGCCACCGCAGGCAAAAAAGTGACGTTCCTTGTCTGTCTTGACGGTAGATTCGGACTTGAAAACGCAGGACCGTCAATGACTTGGGAAAAACTGATCGATGTGAGAAAAGAGGAAGCGGTGAGATCTGCAGCTGCCCTCGGGGTCACCGATGTGAGATTCCTCGGGCTTTGTGACGGAGGGTTTTATAAGACCGGACTCGGATGGGAAGATTGGGGAGATATTTCGAAAACCTCGGACGGAGAGAGCAGCGATACGCTGTTTTCCATGATCGCCCGTGTTGTCGGTGAAGTAAAGCCGGATGTTGTTTTTGCTCCCGATCCCGATGTCATAAGCGAATGCCACACCGACCACAAAAATGTCGGAGAATGCGTGAAGCGTCTGGCCTTTTTTGCTCCGTTCAAGGAGATCATGCGGCGATACGGTGCAGGATCTGCCGATGTCAAAGCTGTCGCCTTTTATATGACATCGCGGGTTAACCGTACCGTAAAGACAAAGGGGCTTTTGACAAAGCAGCTGGACGCGCTGTTTTCCTGCCACAAGAGCCAATATCCGGACGGCTGCGCCGATAAGGATTCGATAGCGCTTTATCTGAAACTCAGGTCGGCATATTACGGGTTGAAAAGTTTTTCTTCCGCCGCGGAGGGCTTTCGCGTGCTCGGACGCACGCAGATGCATTGCCTTCCCGAAGCCGGAGAATAAGGCGGCAACGGTTTATTTTTCCTTAACTTGACTTTTCATGACAGTGATGTTATCATACGGCTGTTTCTGACACTGAAATCACAGCACGAGCGGATTAAAGTGAAAGATCGGTCTAAACGCAAGTTCATCGGGAGAGATCCCGGTATATTGTAATGCATTTTCGGCTGTATCTTTCAGGATACAGCCTTTTTGTTTTACATGAGTTCACATTGCGCGAGATATGGTCGTTTCATGTACCTGCGCTTACGGGCGGAAAGGAGATGCAGATGAAAAAAAGAGTGGCAGTGATATCGGTCATCGTGGAAAACGCCGAGTCGGTCGAAGAACTGAACAGGCTTCTTTCCACATGCCGCGAAGAGATCATCGGAAGGATGGGTATACCTTATCGTGAAAAGAAGGTCAGCCTCATCAGTGTTGCGATCGATGCTCCCGAGGACACCATCAACGCACTCACGGGAAAGATCGGACGCCTTCCGGGTGTCAGTGCCAAGACCAACTATTCAAATATCATCACGGAGTGCTGAAGCCTCCTGTAAAGGAAAGGAAAAATCATGAAAACATTAAAGAAGATCTTATCATCCGCACTTATTGCGGTGCTTACCGTCGCATGCCTTGCCGGCTGCGGAAAGAAGGAAGAATCCGAGGTCAGAGTCGGCGTTCTTAAAGGACCCACAGGAATGGGCGCCATTGAGATCATGTCTCTTTCGGATGAGGGAGAGTATGAGAAATATAAGTTCACACTCACTTCCGATACGACCGATATTGTTGCAAGACTCACAAACGGCGACCTTGACATAGGCGCGCTTCCCACGAATGTAGCTGCAAACCTCTACAACAAGACAAGCGGCGGCGTGCAGATGATAGCCATCAACTGCACAGGCGTGCTCTATATCCTTGAAAACGGAAACAGCGTAAATTCCGTTAAGGACCTCAAGGGTAAGACCATTTACACCATCGGACAGGGTTCAAATCCCGAATATGTGCTTAATTACATCTTAAGACAGAACGGTCTTGAGCCCGGAACTGACGTGACCATTGAGTACAAGGATGCGAGCGAGGTTTCCGCTCTTATGATCACAGGCGGTGCCGAGATCTGCATGCTCCCCGTGCCCGCAGTCACCACGATCCTTGCAAAAAATTCAAGTGTCCGCAAGGCTCTTGATGTGACCACAGAGTTCAGAAATGCCGCAAACGACGGAAGCGAGCTTACCATGGGCTGCCTCGTTGCAACAAAGGAATTCATCGAAAAGCATCCCGATGATGTAAAGCTTTTCCTTGAAAGATACGAGAAGTCCATAAAGAACGTGCTGGGCGACATCGATGCTTCTTCTGAGCTTATCGCAAAATATGAGATCACAGGCTCTGCCGCTATCGCAAAAGCAGCTATCCCCGATGCAGGTATCGTATGCGTTACCGGTAAGGACATGAAGCCCATGATCAATGGTTATTTTAAGGTGCTCTATGACGCAAATGCTTCTTCTGTAGGCGGTAACATGCCCGGAGACGATTTCTATTATTCAAAGTAAGACCATGAAGGATGCCGTAAAAAATATAAAAATGATACGGTTTTTAAAAGCCCTGTTTGCCACCTGTTTCTGGGTGGGAGTGTGGGCGCTTGCCTCACGCGCGGTGGGAAAGGAACTCCTTATCCCATCGCCGCTTGTGGTGCTTTCGAGGATAGGCGGTCTTGTGGTCACTAAGCCCTTCTGGATAAAAACGGGAGTCTCACTCCTCCGCGTGCTCGGAGGATTTGCCGCAGGACTCATTGGCGGCACGGTACTTTCCGTTCTTGCATCAGTCTCAGAGATTGCAGAGGCTCTGATCACCCCGTTCATCCGCATCATCCGGTCCACGCCTGTGACATCGTTTATCATTCTTGTGATGCTCTGGATAAGCTACACCTTTGTTCCCGTCTTTATTGCAGGGCTTTTGGTCACGCCCATCATGTACATGAACCTGCGAGAGGGCATCATCGAGACCGACAAAAATCTGCTGGAGGTGGCCGGGATATTCAGGTTTGGAAAGTGGAAGACCGTAAAAGTGGTGTACATTCCTTCGGTCAAGCCTTACTTTGTTTCCGCTGCGGTCACGTCCCTCGGACTTGCCTGGAAAGCGGGCATCGCGTCAGAAGTGCTCAGCCTCCCTTCAAATTCCGTGGGCAGAGAGATCTACTATTCAAAGCTTTATCTTGAAACTCCTGATCTTTTTGCGTGGACGGTCGTTGTTGTGATCTTCAGCTTTTTCTTTGAAAAGCTTTTTGAGATATTTGTAAAGAACAGAAAAAAAGAAAAGGAGGCCGTGAAGGAAAATGAAGATAACTGATCTTACGGTTTCCTATTCGGGACATGTGGTGCTCGACAGGCTTTCTCTGGAGACCGGGAACGGGATAACTTGCATAATGGGAGAGAGCGGATACGGAAAGACCACGCTGCTTCATACCATTGCGGGGCTTGTGAAAAAGGATTCGGGAAGCATCGAGGGCGGACCTGAACGGCCTGCCGTGATGTTTCAGGAGGACCGCCTTTTTCCGTGGCTCACGGCGCTTGAAAATATCAAGGTCGTCTGCAATGATGAAGAAAAAGCGTTGAGGCTCCTTAAAGAGGTCGAGCTGGAAGGCCATGCGGAAAAATATCCGTCTGAGCTTTCGGGCGGAATGAAACGCAGAGTGGCGCTTGCAAGAACGCTTTCTTTTGACTCCGACATGATCATCCTCGATGAGCCGTTCAAAGGGCTTGACGAGGCCCTCACAAAAAGGATGGCGGCACTCATAAAAAGGTGCGAGGTGCCTGTGATACTTGCGACACATGCTGAGTCGGACATAGAACTTCTCGGCGCAAAAAAGATAGATATTCAAAGGTTGGGCAAAGCAGTATGAGAAAGATCGCGATATACGGAAAAGGCGGAATAGGAAAATCAACGACCACGTCAAATGTCTCCATGGCGCTCTCAAAGCTCGGGTACAAGGTCATGCAGGTGGGATGCGACCCCAAGGCGGATTCCACAGGCGCGCTTGCGGGCGGAAAAAAGATCACCACGGTGCTTGATTCGATACGTGAAAAAGGCGATGACGTCACGCTTGATGATATAGTGACGGTGGGCGACGGAGGAGTCCTCCTCGTGGAAGCGGGAGGCCCCACACCCGGCCTCGGATGCGCGGGAAGGGGCATTATCACGGCGTTTGAAAAGCTGGAAAAGCTCGGCGCGTTTGAAAGATACGCCCCGGACATTGTGATCTATGATGTCCTCGGAGATGTGGTGTGCGGCGGATTTGCCATGCCGATAAGGGACGGATATGCCAAAAATGTGTTTATCGTGACCAGTGGCGAAAAAATGGCGATGTATGCCGCGGGAAATATCGCGATAGCTGTCGACAACTTCAAGAGCCGCGGATATGCAAGGCTTTCAGGTATCATCCTCAACAAGCGGAATGTAGAAGATGAGGAAGAAAAGGTGAGAAAGCTCGCGGACGACATCGATTCGAAAGTGGTCGCGGTCATGGAGAGAAGCCCTCTGGTCCAGGACGCCGAAGCCCTTGGATCCACTGTGGTGTCGGCATTTCCCGATTCCGAAATGGCAAAGCACTATACAGAGCTTGCCGAGATCATGCTGAAGGAGTCTGACGATGATCAGTGACAATAACGGAGGCCTCCCGAGATACTGCCATCCCTTTCACGGTGGATGGGATGTCGCAAGGATGGCTTTGAACATACCTGAAAGCAAGATATTGTTTGTGTGCCCCGCGAGCTGCGCGAGGATAATCAGCCTGAACGCCCTGAACTACGGTTACAAGGACCGGATCTACGTGCTCTCGATCACCGAAGAGGATATTGTTGCGGGAGATTATGAGGAAAAAACGGTGCAGGCTGCGCTTGAAGTGCTTGCGACAGAAGAAGTGAGGCCGCGTGCGCTGATCATCTATGTGAGCTGTATTGACGCAATGCTCGGGAATGATCATGCTTTCCAGACAAAGCGCATAATGGAGCGCTACCCCGATGTCAACTGTTTTGTCCTCAGAATGTGCCCCATCACGCGTTACAGTTCGGATCTTCCGCTTGTCGCGCTGCAGTATGACATGTATTCGGCGCTTCCCGAGGCCACCGTGCCCAAGGAGAAGATAGTTGCGTTCATCGGGAGCAATCTGCCCCTTTCGGACGATAACGAGCTTGTCAGGATAATAAAAGAAAACGGATATACGCCGCTTCATATCGGGCAGAGTTCTTCATATGATGATTTTCTTAAGGTAAGAGCGTCTGCGTTGAACATCTGCTATATGCCGTTTGCAAAGAAAGCGTGCGACATGCTTAAAGCACGCTACGGAACGGATTATGTCCCCATAGCGCTGAAGCATGACACAGATTATATCGATTCGGCAATAACGATGCTCTGCGAAAAGCTTTCCGTGCCTTTGCCTGACTTAAAAAAACTTCGTGAAGAGGCATTAAAAGAGCTGTCCGAGGCAGCGGCGATATGCGATAAAGAAGTGGTCATAGACACCACGGCAACGCTGTTTCCTGACGAACTGAGACGATTGCTTGACACGGCAGGCTTCAGGACGGGAAGGATCTACAAGGATTCCGCCGGCGCCATGGAGCCGGATGTGGATTCGGGTCATATCACGATGCCCGGAAAACGTGAGTATGACACGGTCGACCATGACAAGATATCGATAGGTCTTGTTTCCGGGTGCTTTGAAAAAGCGGAAAAGCAGGTGCCGTTGTTTTATGATAACGGACACTGGGGATACGATGAACTGAGATTTATCGCGCGCACGATAAAGGAAAGGCTTTTGGATGTAAGCGGAGCAACGGAGGGAATAGGACCGGAATGCCTACGGCATTCCAATGATAGTCGCTCAAAGCCGCGACGGGCTCCCCGTTGCGGAGCAACGGAGGAGATATGAAGGGATTATACAGGGTGATGCCCCCGATAGCGCCGGATTACGGCGGTGCCTGTGAGGTGCTTTACGAACTTGGAGGTCTTGTGCTGATCCATGATGCATCAGGATGTACGGTTAATTATGTTCATTTTGATGAGCCGCGTTTCGGGGAAATGCCCTCAAACGTCTTCTGCTCGGGGCTTACCGAGATAGAGGCGGTGATGGGGGATGACGAGATAGTGATCGGTAAGGCCGTAAAAGCCGCAGAGATGCTTAAGCCTGCGTTTATCGCGTTTATCGGAAGTTCTGTTCCTATGGTCGTAGGAACGGATTTTAAGGGAATAGCAAGGCTTTGTGAGGACAGGACCGGTGTGCCCTGTTTCGGTTTTGATACGAACGGACTCCGCTATTACACTGACGGCGCGTCCAAGGCTATGCTCGCTGTCATAAAGAGATTTTGTGAGAAAAGAGAAGCCGAGACCGAAGAGAAAAACGACGCAATTAATCTGCTGGGGCTTATTCCGATGAATTACGGAACCCTTGCGGAAACAGCAAAAGTCAAAGCACTCTTTAAAAACGTCCGTTCTTCTCTCGGATTTGACACGGTGCTCTCCGATGTCCGTAAAATGGCCGGCGCATCAAAGAATGTCGTGGTGTCCGCAGCAGGACTCGCATCGGCAGAGTATATGAAAAAGGAATACGGCATCCCGTATGAGGTCGGAGTGCCCTATACAAGGGAATTTTTTGAAGGTTCTGAGGTTTGTGACGCTTTTGCTCTTGACAAAAAAGACAGGATACTTGTGATAGGAGAAGGTGTGGACGCCTCTTCGCTTGCCGGGGCAATCGGAGGAGCCGCTTCGCTGGACATGTTTTCAAAATATCCCGGCGCGACCTACAGGACGAGTGACGAGGCTGAGATAGCCGAGATCGGGCAAGGGTTTGATGTGATCATAGCAGATCCCGGCCTTAAGGAGCTGTTCAAGCAAAAGACGTTTCTTTCCCGCCCAACGGTGTCGGTTTCCGGCGGTATAGATCCCAACAAAAAATTTTAAAAAAGTTGTTGACAAACGTATTATGGCGTGGTAATATACCACTTGCGTTTAAAAATGCAATGCGTCATTAGCTCAGCTGGTAGAGCACCTGACTCTTAATCAGGGTGTCCAGGGTTCGAGCCCCTGATGACGCACTCGAGTACCGATTTTGGCGACTGGATTCGCTGGGGTTGGTGCTTTGTTTTTTTTTCTCTTATCAGTGGTTCGGATTTACTATCTCGAGCACGTAGTATCCGTCATCGAGCGGTTCGGGCGGGGAATAGGAAAAACCGGATCCGTTGAGCCCTTCCTGCACCGCGTTTATCACCTCTTCTGCGGAAAGCTCGGAGGAGCGGTAGGTTATGGTGATGTATTCTGCCTGTGACTGGGCCGCAGTCTTTGAGACAACATCATTTCGGGTGTGGCAGACATAGTCCTCGTAAAAATACAGCAGGTGCTTCGCCGATGTGCACGAATGCGCATAGGGCGAAGTATTTTTGTGCGTTTTTGAAAAATAGTCGTCGCTCTTTAAAAAATAGTTATAGCGGAGGCGGGCACCGGCCCCAACGGGATCGTCCCAGGTGAGGTCGATGTTGTACCATTTTCCGTCAAGCTTCACCTGGTTCCAGGCGTGGCTCGTGCTGTCGGTATAACCCTCGACTGTGATGCATTCTATGCCGTTGAGGAGCATGAAGATCCGAAACGTGTCGGAATATCCGTCGCAGACAGCGAGACCGGTCGAAAGAAGGCCGTATGGTGTGTGTGACGCGGCCGAGGCGTAGTTGTCATAGGAGATGGATGAGATGATGCTGTCGTGCACCACACGGATCTTTTGGATGTCGGATTTGGAAGAAAGCTTCCATTCATCCGAAAGCCTTGCGATCTCTGTTACCGCGGCAAGCTCCGAGCTTGAGAGCACAGACATGTCACCTGTCCTTACAGCGTAGGAATATTGCGGGTTGTAGACGACCTTTACCGAATAATAGACATAGATGCAGTTTTTGTAGACCGCGCTGTTTTCCGTGTCCACCGTGATGCTGTAGACCTCAGGGATCGCAGCGGAGAACTCGGAAGGGGCCACTACGCATGAAGCATCGGAGTAGACCATTCCGAAGGATGAGTAATCAAGGGCATTTTTGAAAAAGCCTTTAAAAGCGTCATTCCGTGATGAATAAAGGTATACGGAGTCGTAATTGAGAACGGTGTTTGTGTGGACTTCGAGGGACTTTATGAATTTTGAAGCCGCATCGCTTGCCGCTTTTCCGGTGGTCTTTGTCGGTGTGGGAGTCGGTGTTTTAGTCGGCTTTGGTGTGGGGGTGTTTGTTGCCGTGGGTTTTGGAGTGGGAGTGTTTGTTGCCGTGGGCTTTGGAGTGGGAGTGTTTGTTGCCGTGGGCTTTGGAGTGGGGGTGTTTGTTGCCGTGGGCTTGGGCGTAGGGGTATTTGTGGCAGTGGGCTCCGGAGTGGGGGTATTTGTGGCAGTGGGCTCAGGAGTTGGCGTGCTCGTGGCGGTGGGCAGCGGTGTCGGAGTGTCCGTAGCTGCAGGCGGCACTGTAGGAGCAGGTGTGTCTGTAGCTGCAGGCACCGGAGTAGGCGTATCCGCTGTATCAGGCGAGGACGTATGATCATCCACGGAAACGATATCCGGGATGACACGGCTGATATTGACACAGCCTCCCAGCGCTGCCGATGAAAGCCCCAGCGCTGCGATAAGGATATATATGTGTTTTTTTGCGTCTTTGATCTTCATGGTGAAGTATTATAGCAAATTTACTCTGACAAAACACTACTTTTTTGACTTACACGGCATGAACATCCTACCCCTTGTTTCGCTCTCCTTTTTATGATAAAATATCAAGGATGTGAAGTTGTGCCTTTTGACATGGCTTTACGCCTATAATTCCGGGGAGAAGAAGCAATGGGCAGGATTTACACCGTTATGGGGAAAAGCGCGACAGGGAAGGATACCGTATACAGGCGCCTGTTGGAGCGGTTTCACGACAGATTCAGAAAGGTAGTCCTTTATACCACCAGACCCATCAGAGCGGGCGAGCAGAACGGTGTCGAATATTATTTCGTTACCATCCCACAGATGGAAGAGATGAAAGCTGCGGGAAAGATCCTCGAGATCCGCATGTACAATACGGTCTACGGCCCATGGTACTATTTCACCGCAAACGACGGACAGATAAACCTTGACGAGTCGGATTACATGATGATCACCACTCTTGCCGGATATGAGAGCATCCGCGATCATTTCGGCACCGAAAACGTGATCCCCATCTATACCGAGATCGACAACTATACAAGGCTTCACAGGGCCGTTGAACGTGAGGGCAGACAAAAGGTTCCCAATTTCTCCGAGGTCTGCAGAAGATATCTTGCGGATGAGGAGGATTTTTCGGAAAGCGAGCTTCAAAGGCTCGGTGTGAACAAGCGCTTTATCAACGATGATCTTGACAGATGTCTTGAGGAGATCGGCGAATGGATATCAAAATAAACCAGACGCAACAGGTAAAAACGGTCGAAAGCAATGCTCCTGCTCCGGAAGCACCGAAGGAGGATTTCAGCTTTACGCTCATCAGCAAGATAGCGGAAGCGGATCTGCAGGAAAAGCTTGCGGTCTTGATCGAGGACATCACCAAGGAAGGAAAAAAGATCCAAAAGCACATGGACGTGCGCGACATGAAGCAGTATCGTGCGCTCATCAAGGAGTTCATGAACGAGATAGTCACGCATTCCCACAAATTCGAGCGTGAGAACTTCCTTGACAAACGCGGACGTCACAGGGTTTACGGCATGATCAAGCTGATCGACGAAAACCTTGACGCGCTGACCGAGGAACTTCTGAAGGAAGAAAAAGACGCGATGGCCATTTTGACCAGAGTTGACGAGATCAGAGGCCTGCTTCTCGATATCATGACATGACATACAAAGAAGTATACGGACAGGAAAAAACATCAGAATTTCTGAAAAGGACCGTGGCTGAACGAAAGATCAGCCACGCATACATTTTCTGCGGGGAAAAAGGCAGCGGGAAAAAGCTGCTTTCCGGACTTTTTGCTACGGCCATCCTCTGCGAAAAGGGAGGTCCCGAGCCTTGCGGGGAATGTATTTCGTGTAAACAGGCGGCATCAGGCAACAATCCCGACCTGAAATACATCACGCACGAAAAGCCGAACGTCATAAGTGTTGACGAGATCAGAGTCCAGCTGAATGCGGATATAGCGGTAAAACCGTATTGCCACGAAAAAAAGGTCTACATCATCGATGAGGCCGAAAAGATGAATGAGCAGGCGCAGAACGCGATGCTGAAGACCATCGAGGAACCGCCCGGATATGCTGTGATGATCCTTCTCGTAACGAATGAAAAAATACTGCTCCCCACCATACGTTCAAGATGCATTTTGATAAATCTGCGTCCTGTCGAAAAGAAGCATATCAAAAAGCTGCTCGTGGAGAAGCACGGCATTTCGGACTATCTGGCCGATATCGCGGCTTCCTATGCGGACGGGATACCCGGGAGAGCGGTGGATTTTGCTTCATCGGAGGAATTTTCCGCACTGAGGTCGGATGTCATCGGTACCATGAAAAAAATGAGCAGGCTTGAGGCGTCCGAGCTGCCCGCCCTGATAAAGTCGTGGAATGACAAGCAGGAGCTGCCGGACAGGCTGAGCCTTGTGTATATGTGGTACAGAGACGTTTTGGTGACAAAGGTGCTCGACAGTACGGACGGTGTGCTTTTCAAGGACGAGGAAGCGGCGCTGTATGAATATGCCGATCTTCTCACGTGCGAGGAGATCGTAAAAAAGCTGGATGCGGTAAATCTGCTCCGCGAAAGAATGAGATATAACGTAAATCCCGAGGCGGCGCTGATGCTGTTTTTCCTGAGCTTGAGAGACAGGAAATAGTCCCTCAAAGCCGGGACGGGCTCCCGGCAATTTCATTGCCGGGCGAGAATGGAGGTTCATAAATGACAAAAGTAGTTGGTGTAAGATTCAGACAGGCGGGAAAAGTATATTATTTCGACCCGCTTGAGTACAATATCGAACAGGGAAGCAATGTTATCGTCGAGACCGCACGGGGCATTGAATTCGGACATGTTGTGATGGGAGTCAGGGAAGTGGAAGACGAAAAAGTGGTTCAGCCGCTGAAACCCATCATCCGCCCTGCGACCGAAGACGACGAGAAACAGGAAAAGGCAAACCGGGAAAAAGAAAAGAATGCGTTCAAGATCTGCCTTGAAAAGATAGCAAACCGCGGGCTTGAGATGAAGCTCATCGGCTGCGAATACACTTTTGACTCAAACAAAGTCCTGTTTTATTTTACGGCGGACGGAAGAGTCGATTTCAGAGAACTGGTAAAGGATCTGGCGGCGGTGTTCAGGACCAGGATAGAGCTCCGTCAGGTCGGAGTGCGTGATGAGGCAAAGATCCTCGGAGGCATTGGCGTTTGCGGACGCCCGCTTTGCTGCCATTCCTATCTTTCCGATTTTGTGCCTGTTTCCATAAAGATGGCAAAGGAACAGAACCTTTCGCTCAATCCCACAAAGATCTCCGGCGTGTGCGGAAGGCTCATGTGCTGCCTGAAGAACGAAGAGGCGGCTTATGAAGAACTCAATTCCAAATTGCCTAACATCGGGGATTATGTCACCACAAACGATGGCCTTAAGGGCCAGGTACAGAGCCTTTCCGTGCTTAAGCAGAAAGTGCGCGTGCTTGTGGAGACAGGTGACGATGAGCGTGAACTTAAGGAATACGATGCCGACCAGCTGAAGTTCAAGGCCAGAAAGCGTAAGGACTCCGGCACTTCCAAGGAGGAAGAGGCAGCGGCCAAGGAGCTGGAGCGCCTTGAAAAGCGAGAAGGCGGCAAATCCAAGCTCGGAGAGGAATAAAAGTGGAATCTGAGATTACCCTTAAAAGCACTGAGAGGATCGACGATCTTCAGAGAAACGGACTGCAGATCATCCAGGACAAAGAGCGCTTCTGCTTTGGCATGGATGCGGTGCTGCTTTCGGGCTTTGCAAGGGCAAACCGCGGTGAAGCTGTGCTTGATCTCGGCACCGGAACCGGGATAATCCCGATACTCATGACCGCAAAGACCAAAGCGGACAGGTTTTGTGCGCTTGAGATCCAGGAAGAGAGCGCCGACATGGCGCGAAGGAGCGTTCGGCTCAATCACCTTGAAGACAAGGTAAATATAGTAACAGGAGATATAAAAGAGGCTTCCCGTATTTTCGGAAAGGCCTCTTTTGATGTTGTTACGAGTAATCCGCCATATATGGTCGCAGGGCACGGAGAAGCCTGCCCCGATGAGGCAAAGGCCATCGCACGACATGAGATATTGTGCTCTCTTGATGATGTGGTAAGGGAAGCATCCGCGTGCCTCAAGCCGAACGGCAGATTTTACATGGTCCACAGACCTTTCAGGCTTGGCGAGATCTTTTCGTGTTTTGAAAAATATGGATTAAAGCCTAAAGAAATGCGGATGGTGCATCCTTTTATCGACAAAGAACCGAACATGGTGCTGCTTGGCGCCTCAAAGGGCGGAAACGACGGCATAAAAACAGCGCCGCCGCTCATTGTCTACAAGGAGCGGGGCGTATATACGGACGAGATATATGACGTTTACGGATACTGAACTCTGAAGGACCTGCCCGTAAATGCGGCTTTCAGGGCAAAAAAATGCCTTGAACCGGAAGGGGAATCCGATCCAAGGACTTTGGGGTTGAGGGGTTTAATTTCTAACAACACTATTATATAACAAAAAGTCCAACAAATGTCCACACTTTTATTCTCAAAAACTGATCATTTTTTTTGAAAGGTGAAAAAAGGTACAAAAATGCTCTATTTATGTGCAACACCTATAGGAAATCTTGAAGATATCTCGATGCGTGCCGTGAGGATCCTCAAAGAGTGCGACCTTATCGCAGCGGAGGACACGAGGAACAGCATCAAACTGCTTTCACATTTTGATATACATACACCGATGACCAGCTATCACGAGTTCAACAAAGTCGACAAAGCAAGAGAGCTTGTGTCAATGATGCTTGAAGGGAAGGATATCGTCTGCATCACGGATGCAGGAACGCCGGGGATCTCAGATCCGGGTGAGGAACTGGTAAGGCAGGCGAGAGAAGCGGGCATCACAGTCACTTCCGTACCCGGCGCGTGCGCCTGCATCACAGCGCTCACGATGTCCGGACTTCCGACAAGACGCTTTGCTTTTGAGGCTTTTCTTCCGACCGACAAAAAGGAACTCCGCCGGGTCCTTGACGAGATGAAGACCGAGACCCGCACGGTGGTCATGTATGAGGCTCCCCACAGGCTCTTAAAGACTCTGCAGCTGCTGCTTTCCGAACTCGGGGACAGAAAGATGGTGATATGTAAAGAACTCACCAAAAAGCACGAAAATTCTTATGAGGGAACGATATCCTCAATGATCTCACGCTTTACCGCAGAGGAGCCCAAGGGCGAATATGTGCTTGTGATCGAGGGCAGAAGTCACGACGACATTGAACAGGAAGAACAGGCAAAATGGGATACGATGTCGATGGAGGAGCATGTGCAGCTTTACCTTGACCGCGGCATGGACAAAAAAGAGGCTATGAAAGCCGTTGCAACTGACCGGGGCATTTCAAAAAGGGATGTCTATCAGGCGCTTCTTGCTACCGAATGACAAACTTCACAAAAAACAATGATAAAAACCCGTCCGAAAAGGACGGGTTTTTGTGTATATTGCACAAAAGAGATGGAAAAAATTGTGCAAGTTGTACATTGACCGTGTCCGCCGCCGCTGATAAACTATCTATTAGAGCAACCGATTGCGCAACTTGCGCAACACAGTCCAAAGATACATAGGAGAACACACATGGACAAATTTATCGTAAACATCATACACCGTCCCGAAATGGTGCCGGAGTATGCGGAAAAGATCACAGGACAGGGCAAGGGAGAGGACATCTCAAGAAAATCCCTGCTCACGGAATCCCTGGATATCTTTAAAACACAGCAGGAATGCGCTCACAAAAACGGGCTCAAGACGACCATCCAGATGACCTACGCAAGCCTTTTCAACGACGAAGCCGTAAGCCTTGCAAAGGAGCATCACGAAAAATACGGAGATGAGATCGCGCTCACTCTTCTCGGCCTTCCCTGCAAAGAATTCCGCGAGAAATACAAGACAAAGGATTTCTGCATCTGGATGTTCTCCATGGAGGACAAAAAATCCATAGTGGATGATGTGTTTGGGAAATTCCGCGATATCTTCGGTTTTTATCCCGAATCCACCGGCTCCTATTATATGGATGCGGACCTTATAAACTATATCAAAGAAAAATATCCCTCCGTAAAATGCGCGGTAGCCACATGCTGGGAGGAAGGCCCCAAGGCGTACCACACCTGCAACAATTCCTGGTATACCCTGATGGACGGCGGCCCGTGGGCACCCTGGATCCCGTCCAAGGCAAACACGCATGCGCCTGCGGCAAACGAAGCCGAGGATTCCGGCATTGTTGCCATTCCGCATCTTTCACGAGATCTCCTTGCCTGCTATGACGGAAACGGCAGCAACTTCGGAACACATCCCCAGAATGTTCTCCGCGGCATGATCTATGATTCAAAGACCTGGGACTATCCTTATCTCTACAACCTCATCGACCAGTACAGAGCGCTTGCAAAGTATAACAACGGCTATGCCTACAACATGATGTTCGTGGGACCCGGCTGGATGAACAAGATGGGACGCTGGGAGGCTCCGTATGAGCTGCTGCTCAAATCCTACGAGGACGGCTGCGCATACTACGGAAAACTGAAAAAGGAAGGCGTTCTGGTCGATATGACCATGTCCGAGTTTGCGGACCATTATCGCAAAAAGAAAACCTACACCGAGCCTGAATGCGCTTTGTGGCGTGATATCCTTTACGGCTCCGACAAGCAGCTTTTCTGGTACTGCGACCCCTTCATGCGCGCCTGCGTAAACATGGATCAGGGCGGTGCTATCGTGGATCTCCGTCCCTATGTGGCAAAGCTCGAGTGGCCTGTGGGCATCGGAACAAAGCACGTTCAGGATGCCTCCTATCCTTTCCTTATCCAGGAAAAATACAGAGCGGGCTATTTTACCCACTATGCAGGCGAAGGAACAGTGCGCTCCGCAAAATTTTCACATAACGGCGAAGAAGTGGACCTGTGTCTCTGCCGAACCAAAGCGCATTTTTCGGAAGAAAACGGCGTAAGAACTCTCACACTCGATCCCGTTGACATAGAATTTGCGGATGTCACCATAACCGTGCAGACCCTTGTTTCCTTTAAAGAAGGCGATTCCTCGATAAAGATCACGAGAAAGATAGTAAATTCCACAGATCCCGACGTGAGGATCGATGTGAACGAATATATGGTCGCATGCTACGGCACCACGGAATATCCTGAGGACATGACTCCCATCACGCTCTCCGTGACCGGCAGCGCAGGAAACAAGAGCGAGATACCTTATGAATACAAATGCAGAGAGGCTGCGGAGAACGGCGCAAAGGAAGTAAGAGCCGTGATCCCGCCCATCAATACCGAGGTCTCCCTCACCTGCGACAACAAAGACGCAGAGGGATACATAAGGGAAGGCTACGCATTTTCACCCATGTTCACACTTGGGTATACCACATCCTTAAAGTGCGGAGAGGAGGTAACCACATGGCTCAGGCTCGAAAAGGAAAACTGAATTACCGCTGTCCTTCGTGCTTTATGCGCGACCTTGACATAGACATGTTTTACGACAAGGACAAGGACGAGTACTATTGCCTTCGTTGCCAGTACAGAGGGAACGAAGAGGACGTATTAAAGAAAAATGAGATGGCCCGTTTCAGGTACGGTGCAATGCACAAACGATTCACGGATTTTGAGGATTTCAGCAAGTGATCCGGCACCTAAACGAAAAATAACGAAAAAAATTGGAAACGTTTCCAAAAAATTGTGGACAAAGTTAACATATTGTGTTAGAATCGTGGAGGAAAAATTGGTGAAAGTTAATAAAATCTTGGCCACACTGGTCGCTTTTTCCCTTGTCCTGTCATTATCCGCAGGGTGCGGCAAGGCAAAGTCGGAAGTAGGAAAGATGCCTTCCGACACGCTGTATGTCGAAAAGGTGGAAAATCTGCCCGACGATTTCATCATGGGAATGGACGCGTCGAGCGTTATCTCCCTTGAAAACGGCGGAGTGAAATATTACGACTTCGACGGGAACGAGCAGGATGTGTTCAAAACGCTTGCTCAGTCCGGTATCAACTATATCCGTGTAAGAGTGTGGAACGATCCGCACGATGCTGACGGAAACGGTTACGGCGGCGGAAACTGTGACATAGACACTGCGGTCGAGATAGGAAAACGCGCCACAAAGTACGGACTTAAGCTTCTTGTAAATTTCCACTATTCCGATTTTTGGGCGGATCCCTCAAAGCAGATGTGCCCCAAGGCCTGGAAGGGCATGGAGATAGAAGAAAAGACCAAAGCCTGCTATGAGTACACTCTTGAGTGCCTCACCAAGCTCAAAAAAGCCGGTGTGGACGTCGGGATGGTACAGGTGGGAAATGAGACAAACGGCGCAATGGCCGGCGAAAAGATCTGGATGAACATCTATTATCTGATGGACGCCGGAAGCCGAGCCACCCGCGAAGTTTTCCCGAAAGCACTGGTAGCGGTGCATTTCACCAATCCGGAAAAAGTAACGAACATCGCAGACTATGCAAAAAAGCTGAACTATTACAATCTTGACTATGATGTTTTTGCATCGTCCTACTATCCTTACTGGCACGGCACTCTCGAAAACCTTTCCAAGGTCCTTACGAATGTTGCCGAGACCTACGGCAAAAAGGTGATGGTCGCGGAGACCTCCTACGCGTTTACCGTTGTGGACAGCGATCACTACGGAAACACGATCTCAGGTGACGCATCCGTTACAAAGAACTATCCCTACACAGTTCAGGGACAGGCAAACTGCGTAAGAGACGTCGTTGACACCATTGTAAACAAGACAACAAACGGCATCGGCGTGTTTTACTGGGAAGGCACCTGGATATCCTCAGGCGGCTCCTCATATGATGAAAACAAGGCACTTTGGGAAAAATACGGCTCAGGCTGGGCTTCGAGCTACGCAAAAGAGTACGACCCGAACGATGCCGGAAAATATTTCGGCGGCTGCGCTGTAGACAATCAGGCATTCTTTGACCCGACAGGTCATCCCATAGAGTCACTCAAAGTGTTCGGCCTCATGAAAGACGGAAACAAAGTCGATCTCAAGGCTGATGCCGTGGAAGACACAAATCTCATCATCGACCTCAACGGTGAGATCACGCTTCCCACAGAAGTGAATGCCGTTATGCTTGACAATTCCAAGAGCGTTATTCCGGTTGAATGGAAAAACGTTGATATAGACAAAATGAAGTCCGGCGGTGTTGCGAAATATGACATTGTCGGCACGGCCGGCGGAATGGACGCCCACTGCTATGTTTCCATGGTGGAGTTCAATTTCCTCAAGAATTACAGTTTTGAAGACGCCGACGAAGCACCGTGGAAGGCAAAAGCCAACAAAGCCATGGATGAGCTTAAGGTCGAAGACAAAGCGACCGATTCCCTCACAGGCACAAAGCACTATCATTTCTGGAGCGGAAATCCGAACACCGTCGACTTTGACCTCTGGCAGGAAATCAGCGACCTGCCGTCCGGAACCTACAGATTTGCGATATCCACCATGGGCGGAGACTGCGGAACGCAGAACAATTACGCCTATGTAAAGATAAACGGCGAGATTGTCGCCAAAAGCGAAGCCATTTTCACAAGTTACAACGAGTGGCATGACAGCATCATAGACAGCTTCAGTTACAACGCGGGCGACACCCTGGAAGTCGGCATTCACGTGGAATGCGCGGGCGAAGGAAACGGCGCGTGGGGCAAGATCGACGATGCGCTTTTGAATTCCGTATCTAAGTAGAGTTTAAGGAGGGGACGACTGATGTACCGGGTATCGATAAAAAAGACCGCTTCATTGCTGATAACGTCCTTTATCCTTTTATCATCTTCCGTCCTCGGAGGATGCGGAAAAAAAACAGTCGACCCGGTCGACGACAATTACAGGGTTTTTTATGAGATCTTTGTCGGATCGTTCTCGGATTCAAACGGGGACGGCGTGGGAGATATCCGCGGCATCATAAACCGCATGGATTATCTGAACGACGGCGACATAAACTCGGGAAAAAGCCTTGGGATCCAGGGCATCTGGCTTTCCCCGATCCTTGCTTCCCATTCCTATCACAAGTACGATGTCACGAACTACTACAAAATAGACCAGAAATTCGGAACAGACGATGACCTTAAGGAACTTTTAAAGATCTGCGACGAAAGAAATGTCAAGGTCATAATGGATCTGGTGCTCAATCACACCGCATCCGACAACCTCTGGTTTTCAAAGTTCACGAGCGCTCATAAGAGCGGTGACACATCAAATGAATATTACGATTTTTACAGCTGGGCAAAAAAAGACGAGATCCCCGGAGGGCGCACCTTCAGGCAGATACCGGGTTGCACCGATCAGTATTATGAATGCAATTTCTCAACGGACATGCCCGAGCTCAACTTTGACAATACCGCAGTACGTCAGGCGGTACTCGATCTTGCGAAATACTGGATCGATATGGGAATAGACGGATTCAGGTTTGATGCCGTGAAGTACGTTTATTACGGCGACACGGTAAATTCCGTGAAATTCTGGGACTGGTTCATGAAAGAACTCCGCGCCTACGACCCTGATATCTACTGCGTCGGAGAGTGCTGGTCGGGAGATGCCGAGACACTGGAATATGTAAAAGCGGTCAATTGCTTCAACTTCCAGATCGCGCAGGCTGAAGGCTTTACCGCAAATGCGGTAAAAAAGAGCAGCGCTGTATCGGTTTTCACAAACTATGTCGAGACCTATCAGGACAAGGTGCAGGCAGCATCTCCCGAATACGGGATGCCGGTCGCGTTCCTTTCAAACCATGACATGGACCGCTCTGCGGGATACATGATGCTCGCAAACCAGTGGCCACAGATGGCTGCAAACCTCTACATACTGAGTCCGGGATCGCCTTTCATCTATTATGGTGAAGAGATCGCGGCAAAGGGCACCAGAGGCGGCGCGATGACCGACGCCAACAGACGCCTTGCAATGAACTGGGGCGACGGAGACACAGTAAAAGACCCTGTCGGCGCGGATTATCCATATTCCAAGCAGACAAACGGCACGGTAAAGGAACAGCTTGAAAACGAGGGCAGCCTTTTACACTACTACGAAAAGCTCATCTCATTAAGGGTAAAATATCCTGAGATAGCACGGGGTGACTACAAGTCGCTCACATACAGCAAAAACACCTTCGGCGGATTTGAGATATTTTACGAAGGAGATATCACCTGGCTTTTCCACAACACAAACGACACAGAGACCACGGTGGACCTTAGCGAATGCAGCGCATTTACGGCAAAGGACGTGAAGGTCATGGATTTTATAGGCCAGGGAACGGCATCGATCTCGGGAACGGAGCTCACGATAGGCCCGAGGACAAGCGTCATCGTAAAGAAGACGGACAAATGAGTTATTAAAGCGGATAGCCCGCTTTAAAATAAAAAAGAGGAGAGAAAAATATGAAGAAAAGAATCACAAGACTTTTCGCATTTGCCATGGCTCTTGTTATGGTAGTCGCTCTTGCGGCATGCGGAAAGAAAAAAGACGAAACCGACAACGGCGGAAAGACCGATCTTAATGCTCTTGCAGGCGATTACAACATCGTCGTATGGGTATCGGAGTCCGCAGGCGTTACCGATCTTACCGACACTCAGATCAAGAGATTCTGCGAAGAGAATCCCGGGATCAAGATCAATGCCCGTATCGAGGGTATCACAGAGGCTGAGTCCGCATCCCAGATGATCACATCTGTTGAGGACGGCGCAGATCTCTATTGCTTCGCACAGGACCAGCTTGTTCGTCTTGTTCAGGCAGGCGCACTTGCAAAGCTTGGTGAGGCTACACAGAAGACAGTTACCGAGCTCAATGACAAGACATCCGTACAGGCAGCCACAGTTGGCGATGTTATGTACTGCTATCCTCTTACTTCGGATAACGGTTACTATATGTACTATGACAAGAGCGTCATCCCTGCAGAGCACCTTGATTCCCTTGAGGACATCATTGCAGACTGCGAGAAGGCAGGAAAGATGTTCTCCATGGAGCTTACAACCTCCGCTTGGTACAACGCAGCATTCTTCTTCGCTACCGGTTGCGTATCTGAATGGCAGATCGGCAGCGACGGCCAGTTCACAGGCGTTAACGACACATTCAACTCCGACAACGGTGTTATCGCATTAAAGGGAATGCAGAAGCTTCTCAAGTCCCCCAGCTTCAACTCTTCTTCCGCAGGTGCTGACTTTGCTGCAGCTGTTCCTTCGGCAGTAGTTGTTTCCGGTACATGGGCAAGCTCCGCAGTTAAGGAAGCTCTTGGCGAGAACTATGCAGCTACCGATCTTCCTTCCTTCACAGTAGACGGAAAGAGCTATCACCTTGGTTCATTCTCAGGCTGCAAGCTCATCGGTGTTAAGCCCCAGACAGACGCAAAGAAGGCAGCAGTCCTTCAGCAGCTTGCTCTTTACCTCTCCAACGAGAAGTGCCAGCTTGAGAGATTCGACCTTGTAGGTTGGGGTCCTTCAAACCTCGGCGCACAGAAGAACGATGCCGTTCAGTCCGATATCGCTCTTGCAGCTCTTGCAAAGCAGGCTGAGTATGCTATCCCTCAGGGCCAGATCCACGGTTCATGGTGGGATATCGCAAAGGTTTATGCAGTATCCGCTCAGACAGCAAACACAGACGCAGAACTTAAGGATGCTCTTCAGACATATCAGGATACCATCAACGGTCTCTTCGCTATGAGCGTTGACGAGAAGGAAGCTTGGTCTGTTATCGGTTCCATGAACGGTGACGGCTGGGCAAATGATATCCCCATGGTTTGCGATTCACAGGGCGTATGGCATTCAGATGTCATCAACTTCAAGGCAGGCGATGAGTTCAAGGCACGTCAGGGCAAGAGCTGGGATGTAAACATCGGTTCCGACGGCGCTCTCAACGGACCTAACTTCACCATCACAGAGGATGGCCCCGGATTCGTTAAGTTCACATTTGACAAGGCAAGCACAACAGGTACCCTTACCATCGAGAAGACCTCCGATATCTATGGTTTCACCATCATCGGTTCCATCAACGGTGACGGCTGGTCCATCGACCTTCCCATGGAGATCCAGGCTGACGGTTCATGGCTTACCACAGAAGCATACAACCTCAATGCAGGTGATGAGTTCAAGGCTCGTCAGGGCAAGAACTGGGATGTTAACTATGGTGTAAACGGTGAAAACTACAAGGTTGAGACTGCAGGCACATACTTCATCAAGCTTACAGCAGACAAGACCATCGAGCTTATCGCAAAGTGATCATCTTTACAGCAGAATAGCAACACCTTAAACAGGCTTACTGAGCCGCGCGGGAGGTCAGCCTCCTGCGCGGTTTTTTAAAAAGAGAAGGGCTTTGGGCTTATGAAAAGATTAACCACATCGGAATATATAAGACTTAATTTCTTTCAAAAGATCCTGTACAAGCTTGCCTGCTTCTTTGCCGCGGTATTCAAGCTTTTTGCGGATATAGGAAAAGGCATTGGAAAAGGCGTAAAAGGCCTTTTTAAAGGTATCGGAAAAGATCTTAAGGATTTTGCCACCATCTTTGCAAAAGGATCCTGGCGCACAAAAGTGTCCTATTTCATTTTCGGCTTTGGAAATCTTGCATGCGGGCAGATAGTGAGGGGCCTGCTTTTCCTGCTTTTCCAGGTCGCATTCATCGGCTATACCTTTACCATAGGTGCCGGATGGATGGCTAAGCTTGACAATCTCGGAGACATAGGAGCACATGAGGAATACAGCCCGATCTATGACGCATATGTGCGTGTGGACGGCGACGATTCGTTCAAGATCATGCTTTACGGCGTGCTCTCGCTTATCCTGTGTCTTGTTTTCATATTCGTTTGGCGCATGAGCTTCCATCAGAGCTACGAAAACGATCAGCTCCTTGCAAAAGGCAAAAAGGTGCCCAAGTTCAAGGATGACTTAAGAGAGATCGTTGACGCCAAGTTCCACAAGACTCTGCTTACGGTCCCGATCATCGGAATCTCCATGTTCACGGTGTTCCCGACGCTGTTCATGGTTCTTGTGGCATTTACAAACTATGACGGCGCGCATGACGGCTATTCCAACCTTTACACCTGGAGAGGCTGGCAGAATTTTGCGGAGTTGTTCAATACGACCTCGTCAAATCTCGGCTATGCTTTCAAGCATATCCTCGGATGGACGCTGGTATGGGCGGTTTTTGCCACATTTTCCAACTATTTCCTGGGAATGCTGCTCGCCATCCTCATCAACAAAAAGGGCATAAAGCTCAAAAAACTGTGGAGAGGCATTTTCGTTATGACGATAGCCATCCCGCAGTTCATTTCACTTCTCTATATGTCAAAGCTTTTTGCCAAGAACGGACTTATCAACGCATTCCTCATCAAGATGGGATTTTTGTCGGTTCCTTTTGATTTCTGGGCGAATACGATGGCGTCAAGGATATTGCTGATCGTGATTAATATCTGGATCGGTGTTCCTTATCTCATGCTTATCGCGACCGGTATCCTCATGAACATCCCCGAGGACCTTTACGAATCCGCAAAGATAGACGGCGCGAATCCCTGGCAGCAGTACACAAAGATCACGCTTCCCTACATGCTCTTCATCACGGGGCCGTATCTTCTCACAAGTTTCATAGGAAACATCAACAACTTCAACGTTGTTTACCTGCTCGGAGGCGGCGCGGTACCCAATCCCAAGCTTCTTACATCAGGCGGAACGGCCAGCGACGTAGACCTTCTGATAACCTGGCTGTTCAAGATAACAACGGGAACGGAGAGCAATTACAAGCTGGCTTCGGTCATCGGTATCATGATCTTCATAGTGGTTTCCATTATTTCCGTCATCGGCTTCAATGCGATGCCATCTACCAAGAATGAGGAGGATTTCCAATGATGAGCACCTCCAGACAAAAAAGTTTAAAAACACATCAGAGAGTATCAAACGTTTTTGCATATATTCTGCTTGTCGTGCTTTCGATAATATGGCTCACGCCCTTTGTGCTGATCGTATTTGAGTCGTTCCGCACGGAGACCACGATGCAGGTGGGCTATGTGATCCCCAAGGTGTGGGGCTTTGCAAACTACAAAACGCTGTTTGACAAAAACGCCATGGATTTCATCGTATGGTACAAGAACACATTCATCATCGCTATCATCTGCGCTCCCATACAGACCTTCATGGTGCTCTGCATGAGCTACACACTTTCGAGAATGAGATTTAAGGGCAGAAAGTTCCTCATGAACTTCATGCTGGTGCTTGGCATGTTCCCGGGCTTCCTTTCCATGATCATCTTAAAGAAGGTGCTTTCGGGCTGGAACATGATCGGCGCAAATTCCGTATACGGACTTATCATCGTATACACCGCAAGCTCCGCGATGGGATATTATGTTTCCAAGGGCTTCTTTGACACCATCCCCAAGTCGCTTGACGAAGCGGCGCGTGTGGACGGTGCCACAAGAGCAAGGGTATTTTTAAACATCACGCTTCCCATGGCAAAGCCCATCGTTATCTATACGCTCCTCACAGCATTCATGGGCCCTTGGGGCGACTTCATGTTTGCAAAATATATCTGTAACAACACCTCGGCGGGCATGAACGTGGCTGTTGGTCTGCAGAACATGATAGCCACATCCGAAGGCCTCGCGGCCCACTATACGCAATTCTGCGCGGCGGGCGTGCTTGTAGCGATCCCTGTTACCATCCTGTTCATGTGCCTCCAGAAATACTATGTTGAAGGTGTTACGGGCGGCGCTGTAAAGGGATGATGGAAGAATATTGTTTATTACAGGTTGAACAATAATACTCAAATAAAAACACAGCACACGGTGTGCTGTGTTTTTTCTATCTTTGCAAAAGTGCATATTCCGCAAATCTTGGAAGTTTCAGTTTTAGGTATCCGTATTCTTTTCCGTCGACGATACCTTTGTCTATAAGGCGTTCACGGTAAACGCTGAATTTTCCTGATTCCATTTCAAGTATTTCACGGATTTCGGAAACCTTGCCATCTACTGTGCTTGCCAAAGCGGAGACAACTTTACGTTCGGTTGGGGCAAGTTCAGACCAGATCTTATCATAAGCAAATTCAGCCAGATATTGGTCAAATTCAGACAGGAGGTCTTTTACTTCGACTTTGTTTTGTTTACACAGAGCGTTCCAATATATATACCCGACGACCTGAAATGCAAAAGAGTAGCCTTTGGTGAGCCGGGCCAGTTCTTCGGCGGTTTCTGCGTCTACGCCAAGAACTCTTCCATACGTGTTTATTATTGATGAAATGTTCAGCGGCTCGAGTTCATGCTCTTTGGCACGATATAAGAATGTAAGGGATTTGTCGTTTTTGATGGCTTTAATGTTTTCCTTTAACCCTGTCATAATGACATAGAGTTCATATCCTGCGCGCGCGTAGGCTGAGAGTGCATGAGAAAAACTTCCGATCTGACTGTTGTAGGTCACTTCGTCTATTGTGACTAGGACCCTTTTTTTGAATTTACCCAGTGCTTTCAGCATCATATCTACGGCGTCATATTCGTTTGAAGCCACAAAGTCCGGTTTTTTTACCGAAAGATTAATGCCAAGAATACTTATGTCCAGCTTGGCTTCAATAAATAACGCCCTAAGTCCCGGCTGTCTGCAGAGACCTCTTGCCAAAGCCTCGAGTATGTTTGCGGTTGGGTCGGGGATATCTACGGTTATCCAGTCTTTCTTTTCACGTATTATGTTGGATATTTCCGCCATAAGCACGGATTTTCCGGCTCCACGGACACCGGTCAGAAAATGGCACCTGAAAGTCGGAATATCTCGGTCAAGATCTCCTATAATATCGTTAATAAGAGCTTTCCGGGTGATGTATTGAGGCGGAATATAACTAAACTGCAGTGTGAACGGGTTTTCTGAGGCTAAGATATTTTTATTCATTTCTTTACTCCCGATACATTTTGTTATAACTTGTTATAGGTTTACAATTTTGTTATAACTTGTTATAAGTTCAAAATTATGTTATAACTTGTTATAGGTTTTGTCAAGAAGTAAAGAAGTATGTATTGTCACAAGTATGAAAAATGATATAATTTGAGCTGGAATTGAATCGCGTTAACTGCGTGATTAAATGAAAAAATAGGGACGGTAAACAGAAAATGAAGGTTCTTATTGCATCGGATATTCACGGCTCCGCGCTTTATTGCGGGAAGCTGATGGAAAGAATAGAAAAAGAAGCACCTGACAAGGTAGTGCTTCTTGGAGACCTGCTTTATCACGGTCCGAGGAATGCGCTCCCCGGTGAATATGACTGCAAAAAAGTCGCGGACATGCTGAATTCCATAAAGGATAAGCTTCTCTGCGTGCGCGGAAACTGCGACGCCGAGGTCGACCAGATGATGCTGGAATTCCCGATAATGGCTGATTACGCCGAACTCTGGATGGGGAAGTACAACGTTTTTGCGACCCACGGCCATCTTTACGGCGAGACCAACCCGCCCCCGATCGGCAAGGGCGACATCCTCCTCTGCGGCCACACCCACGTGCCCGCATGCAGAGATCACGGCACCTTCATCTACATGAACCCCGGCTCCGTGTCGATCCCGAAGGGTGGCTCAGACCACAGCTATATGGTGTTTGAGAACGACGAGTTTAAGTGGAAGACGATAGATGGGGTGGAATACAGGCCGGAGGGGTAAGCAAGCAAATTTATCTACACAGCAACACAAACTCCGTAGGCGGGAAATTCTCTCCATAATGACGGAAATAAAACTTGTATCCCGGGTACATCCTGTCGATCATTACCGGGATCTTCCAAATATCCTCATACCCATGATACGTGCAGATGGCAAGCTTGGGATGACGGGTTGATATTGTTTTTTCAAGGCCGAGCAGTGCAGACTGTTCGGCTCCTTCTATGTCCATTTTGATGAAAGTCGCTTCGTCGCCTACCTCATCGTCAAGAGGGACGATTTCAACGGAGACGCCGGATTCCTTTGTGGAAAGAGAGTTTGCGGAAGCGACTTCCCCTTCATTCAGAAACATTGTGTCGTACGTTGCCCCGGCGCCCTTTTGATGGACAACGATGTCATGCCAGTTGGCTCTTTTTATTAAGGAATCCAGTTCTTCCACGGACTTTGGAGAGATCTCGTAAGCGTGGATTTTCTTATAAAATGAGCCATAGGTGTGAATATAGTCGGCAATGGAATCTCCCTTAAATGCGCCGACATCGACCAATACTTCATCTTTATTATTTGGAAAGATATCCGGATCCCAATAATCGGTAAAGCAGGATTTCATCCTTGTAGGATAATCGAGATCGAAGTTGAGCCAGTTGTTGAGGATAGAGGTCAAAGTGCATTTTGACACATAGTCATCAAGACGCTTGTACAGCCAGAGAAAATCATACGCATGGCGCTTTACAGAAGCAACACGTCCCTCCAACGCGGAGTAGTCTCCTGACTCAGGATCCAGAGGACCCCAAAGAGGATACTTTGAAAAATACAGCTTGAAATCATCGTAGGCTTGTTGTGATCTTTGGCGTATTTCCTGTAATTTGTTTTTGAGAACTTCAAGAAGAGCATCCTCGCTGTTGCTTAATGCCTGCTTGATGATGCAGATAAATTCCGCATCATAATAGTTTTGGATCATTAATGGTGATGACATCTCATCCAAAATGTGACGCGTGGTGATGAGCCACTCTTCGTCAGAAAGACGGGAGATGCTGATGGTGGCTTCCAGAGAACGCTTTAATTCCTTTTCCAGAAGAGACGTTACCTGAATTCTGGTTTCAGTAACGCCTTGCCGAAGTTCATCATCTTCATTTTGTGACAGATATGCCAAAGCTTCTTCCACGGTATCGAGTAAAGGGGAAATGCGGCTGACGATGTCACTTGAAACAGTTTGATTGTTCTGACTTGCAAGACTCATACTGATTTCTCCTGTATAATAAGCATTTTTAATCTGGATAAAATAGTATCTTTGAAAATCAGTATATCTTTTGTGATAAGCAGTGTCAATAACGTGTGTGGGCTATCGACACGGTAATGTTACAGCAGTTTCCGGAAGGATGAAAAGATTGACACGATTGAAATGACAGTGTAGTATAAAAAAGTACTAACAAAGTCTAACAAAATCTAATACAAAAACAGACTACTGACACAAGTGGGCGCATGAGATGGCGCCATTTACAAAGCGAGAAAAGAATATGTTTACACCAATACTGTCAATAAGCATCCTTGTTTCAAACAGAATAGATACCGTGAAAAAGACCATGGAATCGGTAAAGCGCATCATGGACAGAGTGCCGTCGGAACTCATTGTGGTAGACACCGTCGGTGAAGAAAAGACCGACGGCTCGCTTTTCGTCGCAAAGGAATATGCCACAAAGATCGTGCACTTTGACTGGATAAATGATTTTGCGGCAGCGAGGAATGCAGGGCTCAAAGAGGCCTCCGGTGAGTGGTTCATGTTCCTCGACGATGACGAGGAGTTTAAGGACATCGAAGATATCGTGTCCTTTTTTGAGGCCGGCGAATATAAAAAGTATAACAGTGCGACATATAAATTGCATGACTATACCGACGATCAGGGACACTATATCGTGGCGGATATGCAACGCATGGTGAAACGCCTTCCCGAGACGGCTTTCAAAGGCAGGATTCATGAATATATCTCTCCTATGAGACTGCCGGTCAAAGAACTCCAAAGTTTTGCTGAACATCACGGGTATGTTTTTAAAACCCATGAAGATCAGGTAAAGAAATTTGAACGGAATTTCCCGCTCATAGAAGGGGAATTGAAAGAGGATCCTTGGAACGTCAGGATACGTCTGCATTTTATCCAGGCATGCATGTCGCTTCCCGAATATGTCGACCGGGCAGACAGGGCTTGTGTGGAAACAATCGACGCGGATACGGACAAGATATCAATGGAGTCCGTACGTACATCCTATTACCAGTGGATCCTGTGTGCGTATGTCAGGATCGCAACTCAAGGCGAGGATGACGAAGAGATACTCCGCCGGATCGATAAAGTGCGGTCTACTATTTATTTAAGCGAGCTTTCAAAACTGGCGCTTGCCATAATGGAGATCAAGGTCGCTACGCGCGCTGAAATTCTTGGGAGGATTGAAAATGACCTTGCCGAGATAGAGAAAAACTACACATTTTTAAAAAACGACAAAGAGGCATTGTTTTTCCAAAAGTCGCTGGATCAGGACCTGTTTATGAATGACGGTAACGTTCTGATGGCTTTGAGGTATGGTATTTCGACCCTGAGAAAAGCCGGATTTGAAAGAGGCTCTCAAAGAGAAAACATATTTCGGAATGCTTTCGGATTTTACAGAAATGTCCAGAACAAGCCCGTTCTTTCTGTACAGGTTCTGGTTTCCAAGGATCGTGAAAGCGTGGAAAGGTGTTTTAAGTCGATAGTACCGCTCAAAGAGATGACAGACTGCGAGATAGTTGCGGTTGATACTCTTGGGGCAAAAAGACAAGGGGGGTTGCCTGAGACAGTAAAAAAATATGCCGACCGCATCGTTGATCATGATTGGACATGCGATTTTTCCGCGGCAAGGAATGCCGGACTTAAGGAGGTGAACGCAGAGTGGTTCATGTACATCGACGATGATGAGGAAATGGATGATGTTAAGGAAACCGCAGAGTTCTTTAGCAGCGCTGAATATATAGACTACAACAGTGCAGCGTATACGGTCAGAAATTATATGGACAAGGGTGGCACAGCGTTTACGGATGCGGTCCTCCCCCGCATGGTAAGGGTGTCTGAAGAAACAAGGTTTGAAAATGTGATAGATGAGGAGTTGCATCCTTTCAGTCCGCCGTGCAAATACTTTAAGACGATCATCAAGCACTATGGCTATATTTTTGAAAAAGAGGAAGAACGGCAAAATCATGCATCCCGAAAACAGGCATACCTGGAGCGCGCAGTAAAAGAACACCCGGAGTCCCTTGAGGTCAGGGCACAGTATGCGGATGATGTGGCAAGACATGATGCGGAAAAAGGGATATGTCTTGTAAGGGACATTATTTCGGAATTTGAGAGGGATAAAGAAAATCCGTGGTACCAGCTGATGATATCGGTCCTTTTCAGGCTGCACGAGTCTGTCGGAACTCCGGTTTCGTCCGTTATCGAGGAATACAGGTCGTTAAGGCAGAGCGGTGTATGCGGAGAATATGCAGGATGCGCCGCAGCCTCTGAAGTGACGAGAATATGCCTTTTGCAGGATTTTCAAGGCGGGGCAGGTGAATTTGCCACTGACTATTTTGCCGGATATGAAAAGATCAAATCGGATCCGGAAAAGTACTCCGCCGAACTTAAAGGAGATCTTAAGACCTTTACAGAAGACGATGTTCACAATGAAATGCTGTACTTTGGAACTGCAGCATTTCTTACCGTAAATGATGTGGAACGCGCGTGGAAGAGCTTGACAGAAATGCCGTGGGAAGATCCCGGTTTTAAGCAGGGAGCGGATTCCCTGGGGCTTCTTTTCTATACAAACAGCAGGGATGAGCGATGTGAATATCTGTTTGGTGCTGTCAGAAACATAATGCGTAATCCCGCGATCAAACCGGCGTTTACAGCACTGCTGCAAAGCAATCCTGCAGCAAAAGCGGCTGTTGACAGGTGCCTGGAAGCCATGGCAGGGAAACGATGATTCATTCGGAGTGTTGATGTTTATATAGATTGTTTATAAAATCACCTGTTAAATTTATAGATTGTTAATGGAAAAAGGCTAAAGTCTGGTGTATAATTTCCGATATAAAAGGTACAAGGGCAGTGCCCCCAAAATTTTTTAGGTAATTATTCCGAATGAAGCCTAGGTCGTTCGGATAGTTATAAAAACAACAACAAATTAACAAACGTGGCTCCGAAAGGATTCGGGGCGCTCAAGGATCCAGAGTGGACCTTGTACACATACCAAGGAGGTAAAAATTATGGCAATGATCGTTCAACACAACTTAAAGGCAATGAATACCAACAGACAGCTTGGTATTTCGACAAACGCTCTTTCCAAATCAACCGAGAAGCTTTCATCCGGTTACAGAATCAACAGGGCAGCAGATGACGCAGCAGGTTTGGCAATATCTGAAAAGATGAGAAGCCAGATCAGAGGCCTCAATCAGGCATCTTCGAACTCTCAGGATGGTATCTCCATGATCCAGACTGCTGAGGGTGCTCTTCAGGAATCCCACAGCATTTTACAGAGAATGAGAGAACTTGCTGTTCAGGCAGCAAACGGAACTGAGACTGACGAAGACCGTCAGAACCTTCAGGATGAGATCACACAGCTTCAGTCTGAACTTGATCGTATCTCTACAGATACAGAGTTCAATACCATGAAGCTCCTTGACGGATCTCTTGATGGTAGTGGCGCTGTTAGCAGTGCTGGTCCTAAGTTTGGCGTTTACGATGCTAAGTTGCAGGGCTTTGTAACATCTGATACTGTAGGTGTTAGTATAACAACTAATACCACCGCAACAGAGGGTGGCGAGTCTGCGATTTGGAGCAATGATGGAAAAACTCTTACCATCAATCTCCATAACAACACAACCTATACCGAAGCTGAATTAGATAAGCTCATTAAGGAAGCTAAACAGGAAGATAGTACTGCTGCCAATAGGCCTGCACAGATTGAACTTAATCTTAACAACGGTACCTATACAGCTACTGCAGCAAACGCTGCTAGCGGAGCTACTACTGCAACAGGTGTTAAAGCTAAGATTGAAAATGAGACACTTACTGCTGCAGCTGCAGGTAAGTTTATCGGCGCTAACAAGATTTCCATCACGGCAAATAAGTATGGTGCGGATAACAATATTACCATTAAGATCTTCTTCGATAAAGAAGAAGGAGACGAGAAGTTCGAATTAAAGACAGCTGCTACTTATGCTACAACGGGTGCGCTTTCTGATAAGGGACAGTATGAACTTCATCTTGCAACAGGTGTAGAGTACACCGCTGGTGATATTGAAAAGCTTTTCGCTACTCAGGGATTTTCGGCAAGCGTTACTCTTTCCGGACCTAATCCTGATGAGCCCAATACTCTGTTCGTTACACAGAAAGAGGCTACAGGTCAGGCAATCACATTAGCAAACGGTGCCGGTCTTGGCGATACTGATGCTTATCTTGGACAGAAGAACTATGATGTTCAGTCCGGTGGTGAAGGTGTTACCCTTCAGGTTGGCGCTAACTATGGTCAGACGATATCTTTTGGTATCGGCGATATGGGTGCTAAGTCTCTCGGCGTTGATGGAACAAAGGTTAACGTTGCAACTCAGACCGGAGCTCAGAATGCACTTGACAAGATTGATGGAGCTATTTCGACAGTTTCGAAGCAGCGTTCACTTCTCGGTGCTATTCAGAACAGACTTGAGCATACGATAGCTAACTTGGATAACACAGCTGAGAACTTACAGTCTGCTGAGTCTGCTATCCGTGACGTTGATATGGCTGATGAGATGGTTCAGTATTCTAAGAATAACATCATCCAGCAGGCAGCTACATCGATGCTCGCTCAGGCTAACCAGTCGAACCAGGGCGTTCTGTCACTTTTAGGCTAATCCATAATTTCATGAAAAATTTGGTGGTGCTTTGATGAACTAGGCTTAAGTCAGGTATGAACCAAATAACGGCGGGGTGCACGAAAGTGCACCCCGTTTTGTGTTAGTATTATCTTGAGAGATCTTTTATATCTGAATATTTACGTCAAGTATGTCGGCAAGTTGCATCGTAAGGGATTTTCTCTCGTAATTTGAGATGACATTTATGTCCGGTGGCGCAGGAATTTCGCGATGCTCCCATTTTTCATATTCTTTTAGAATAAAATCTTTAATCCCTGAGATGTCGCCGAAACTTAAGGTTTTGCCACTCCCGGTTTTTTGTATGATATCTGCTGCATCACCGTCTTTTGGAGCCAATGAAAGAATGGGACGACCGGATCTTAAATAATCAAAAAGTTTTCCGGGAATCCATGATTTGTTTATTTGATCGTTGCCGGTGATCATCAAAAGAATGTCTGAATTCACATTATTTCTGAGAGTTTCCTTATGTGCAAGATATCCTTTGAACTCGAATATATCATCAAATCCACAACTGGTAATGAGATCCTCATTCTTCTTGTCGACGGAACCTATCACCTGAAGCCGAACATTGCTTCGGTCGACCAAACCATCACTAAATAATTGGGATAACGCTTGAGTGATTGGCTCGAGAGTTTGCGAAGCTGCATACAATATTCCACTGAAAGTGATCGTGAATTTTTCGCCTCTGTCGGATGGAAAAGGGATATCTTTATAATCATCTTCGTCGTATCCGTTTGTTATGACAGATATCTTATTTTGCGGAACTCCAAGGCGCGCAATATAGTCATTACATGCACTTGGGGCTACACAAATGTTATGATCCGCAAGCTTCAGAAGGTTCGTTTCCAACTTTAAAAGAAGCTTATACATGATGTTGGCTTTGGAGTTTCCGACCAGAGGGTTGCCTGTCCATTGATCACGATAGTCGGCAATCCACGAAATTCCGTATTTCCTTTTCAGATACGCTCCGATAATGTGGGCACTGTAAGGTCCTGAAGTAGTAAACACAGCATCATAATCGGTGATGTCAAGGCTGTTTTCAATATATTGCGCCGCATCGTAACTCCATGGAAGACAACTGTCGGGAAAAGTCAGCAAGTCTTTTATTCCGTTATTTGATCTTAATACTTTCTCTACTAATGAAAGGGCCTCACGATCTGTACATAATAATTCGCGTATGAATTCAAAAACATTGTTGACACGCTTGGCATCAAATTCTACTCTGTCGCCTTGACAAAGAGTGTCCGGAAGCCGATGGACAATGGTACTATCAGGAATCTCTAGGGTTAGGCTTTGGTCGGCAAAGTTCCATCCTTTGGGCGGGTTTTTTGCCGAGATTACCTCAACGTCCCAACCGTATAAAGGCAGATATTTCGCAAATTTCAGTGACCTGTAAACGCCGGATCCTCCAAGCGGTGGGAAATAATATGCTATCATTAGAACCGTATGAGGGGTGGGAATATCAGAGCGTACACTTTCTTCGGCATAAGAAAGGTTTTGGTTTAAAGCCTTTTCTAAATCTGAGGGATTATGTTCGCTAATGTTCACAGAAGATGTGTAAAGGAGCTCGCAGTAATCCTCCAAAAGTTTAATAGTTTTATCGATATTAGATTCCGTTTCATCGATGATGTTTCCAATCTGTATAGCGGTATCCTGACAATCGCATATAAGAGAAAAAGCGGCATCTAACGATTGATCTTCTAAAAGGGCAGATAGTCTCTTATGAGCTTCGTATAAAGTCTTGATGATCTCGATTATCTGCTTTTTGACCTGTTTTTTCATGTGACCTCCTAAAGGTGATTATCTGGGATAGATGCTCCTTTGTGACGGGAATTTACCATATGGATAATTTTACCATTATGATAGCAGTGTAGCAATAGACTCCGGCGGTTTTTGTGTAGAAATCATGAACTCCGATACAGTAATGCTCATGATCAAAAACCTCCCCATATCGGCATTTCCTTTCAAAAACTTAATAGTCTATCGAAAAAGAAATATTTTTATTTTTTGTACAATGGGCTAAATTCTGATTATTCTTCGCCGATAAATAAGGTAGCAAGGATAAGCCGATGGACGTTTCGTTTTTGGAAAGAGCGTAACGACAAAGGATGGATCACCGACAGGGAGGTAAATATTTATGGCAATGATAGTTCAGCACAACATCGCATCGATCAACACTAACAGACAGTTAGGAATCTCTACAACCAATCTTTCTAAGAACACAGAAAAACTTTCATCCGGTTACAGAATCAACCGCGCAGCCGATGACGCCGCCGGCCTCGCTATTTCAGAAAAGATGAGAAGCCAGATCAGAGGTCTTGGCCGTGCCTCTGACAATGCAAGCGACGGTATTTCAATGATACAGACAGCTGAAGGCGCGCTCAACGAGTCTCACTCCATCTTACAGAGAATGAGAGAGCTCGCAGTACAGGCAGCCAACGGTACTGAGACAGACTCTGACAGAAGCAACCTTCAGGATGAGATCGAGCAGCTCCAGGAAGAGCTCGACAGAATCTCCACCGATACAGAATTCAACACAATGCCTCTTCTTGACGGATCACTTTCAGCAGCTTCCGGTAATGTTAGTTCTGCAGGTCCCAAGTTCGGTATCTACGACACAAAATTAAAGGGATTTGTTACAGCAAGTGTTGAAAATGTTGGATTTTTAACGAATACATCTGCAGTTGCCGGATCGGAATCCGCTATATGGGATAATGCCGGAAAGATATTAACTCTTAATCTTGCAGATAACACTACATATACACAGACACAGATAGACAATCTTATTAAGAATGCCAAGCAGGAAGATTCGTCAGCGACCAATGAGCCCGCTGATATTACCGTTCATCTTACATTTGGCTCTTACACAGCGACCGCAAGTAATCTTACACCCGGAACAACAGTTACAGAAAAGGGCGTTAAAGCTGCAGTTGCAGCCACTACGATTACATCAAGTGGATATGTCGGAGCTAATGAGATAGCATTTACCGCGAAGAAATATGGCGCGGATATGAACTTATCAATATCCATAGCATTTGACGCCAAAGAGGGACAGGAAGAATTCGAGCAGACTGTTGCTCCGGTATATGATTCTGATGGAAAGATCACTACTGGTTCAGAAGGCAGTTGGACACTTCACCTTCGCTCAGGAAAAGAATATACCGAAGCAGATCTTGAGTCGATAATTGCTAAGGCCGGTGTTCCGCTTGAAGTAGAATTGTCCGGAGACGACCCTGATGAACCCAATACATTGTTTGTTACCACAAACTTTACAGTGGCACTCAATAGAATGACTGGCGGCGCGGGTTTAGGCGATGATGACGCATATCTCGGACAGCCCAATTACAGCGTAGCTTCCGGTGGTGGCGGAGTTATCCTTCAGGTTGGTGCTAACGAAGGCCAGACAATGAGCTTCTCCATTGACGATATGTCGGCACAGGCTCTTGGCGTAAACGCAGGAAACGTGGATCTTTCCACACAGTCCGGCGCATCAAAATCCATCGGCAACATCGACGAAGCTATCGGAAAAGTTTCCAAGCAGAGAGCCCTTCTCGGTGCCGTTCAGAACAGACTTGAGCACACCATTGCAAACCTTGACAACACCGCTGAGAACATGCAGGCAGCCGAGTCCACCATCCGTGACGTAGATATGGCCGAGGAGATGGTTCAATACTCCAAGAACAACATCCTCCAGCAGGCAGGTCAGTCCATGCTCGCTCAGGCAAACCAGTCCACACAGGGCGTTCTTTCGCTCCTTCAGGGCTGATAAACAACCATTTGGTAAACCTTCTCCTTATAAAAAATATGGCGCCTCACATAAAGTGGGGCGCTGTTTTAGTGTCCTAAATATAATCGAAAATTCCTTGTATTGCGTCTGTTATCTCGATTATATCTTGCATATGTATTCTTCCGGTTATCGAATAATCGCGGGTGTTTAGATCAAGTAAAGCCGATTTTTCGCATTGGACAAATCCATTGTTTTTGTTTGCTTCAACGCGTATGTGCAATGGGCTGGCATGGTTTTCTTTAAAAATAGGACATCCTACAATTTCGCCTGACATATTAAAATAGTCTTTGCTTACGACAAGAACAGGAAGGTTGAAGTTTTCCAGTTTTAAGATATCGCCCTGATGAGGGATTTCTTTCATTCCCAGACCTCTCTTCCTTTGCGTTCTCCCCAATCAAATTCGCCATCGAGATCTAATTTATTTCCATAGGCAGCGGCGCGTTCTTCCAATGTTTTATGTCTGAATGGCTTCACTAGGGTTATTATTCCCTTGTCGACGATTATATCTAGGGTATCGTTTACTGAAAAAGAAGCTGCTTTAAGCGCTTCTTTTGGTATTCGGATTCCTTGGCTATTTCCCCATGCCTTTACCTGTGCTTGCATAGTATCTCCCCCTTCGAGTATATACATTGTATATCCTACGGGACTGTCTGGCAAGGAAAATAGTATTTATAATGTCCAAGCATCTGAACGATTTGCCGAATATATTACCACTTCTTCGGAAAATCTATATTCTGTACGGTTTTTAAAAAACAGTTTAAAGGAATCGTCAAGTAAGTACTGGTTGTATGAAAAGCAAATGATCTTTCCGTTCGGGGAAGTAATCCGTGCGGCTTCGTATATTGAATTAACCGGATCGTCAAATGGAACGGTACCGTTGATGATCGTCAGATCGAAATATTCATCACGGAGCAATGTTTGCGAAAAGTCAGATGCAAGCATTTTTAAGCCGTCGGGTTGCTTTGCTACGGCTATTCTATCGAGCCATAGATTATCACTGTCATTTCCGATGCTGTTGCATACGCATATGTAATCTGCTTTTGGGTCGTATTCTGCAAGGAGAGGAGCAATATGAAAACTCATTATACCATTGTTACAGCCAAGTTCACACACTTTGAGAGGATTTCCGTGGCGCATGAAAAAATCGGATACCATTGCATCGATGACAGAAAAGAAAAAAGGTTCGGGTGAAGATACAGGATCGAGTTCCGAGTGTCTTTTGTTATTCTCTGCGATGAGGTCTAAGATGGTTGGACGGTTATACGGTGAATCCTTTAGTCTGTGTCCGGGTACACGACTAAGATTATGCAATCGGTCGCTACAGTCTATCAGGACGTGATCATTTAGCATTAGTTTGTCACCTTCGGACAGTGACAGGGTCGGATTATTTATATATCCCATCTTTACCTCCGGATATCTACTGTTTCGTTGAACAGATCATATATTTTCTCTACGTTTTTCCTCATGTCAAAAAATCTTGCGGCATATGATCTGGCATGGTCTGACATGTTTTGGAGATTTTGATTCAAACATAGTTCTTTAAGAATGTTTGCAAATCCGTTTTCGTCATGAAGATCTGTGGCTCGTCCGCATTCTCCGTGATCAATGCAGTCTTCAAAAGCATCAAACTTGGTTACAGCCGAAACACAGCCATGGGTTAAAGCTTCGGAGATAACGTTTGGAGCGCCTTCGAATTCGGAGGGAAGAGCAAATATTTTCGCATGTTCATACTCTTCCATGAGAGTTTCCCGTTTGCTGATAGGGCCTATAAAGACAACCCGATCCCTTAGTTGTGGATGAGAGGCAAAAAATGAATCCATAAAAGGGACAAAACTTTCGTCGATGGGACCGACTAATTTAAGGATCCAACCCGGTAGACTATCGGAAACACTTGCAAAAGCGTTAAGTAGCAGTTCTGTGTTTTTTTGTTTTGTTCCAAGTCTTCCTACAGTGAGTATAACGTTTTCCTTTTCGGAAAAATCTTTTTTTAATACTGCGGGATTACATAGTTCATAGTATCCGTTTGTGATGAGATGGATTTTTTTGTGCCATTTTTTGGTAAGAAAATCAGCCATGCAAGTACATGATGCTGCCAAGACATCACAATTGTCCAGAAAACTTTGGTAAAAGTCCTGTGTGTGATCAAATCGATCCATCCAAAAAGAATTGGCATCAAGCCCACAGTAAATCAATCCATTTGGATTGCAATTCTTATAGACGAATGAGATCAGAGCGTTTATGTTGTGCCCGCCATACAGTAAAAGCAGATCGATCTCATGCGCATGTTTTTCGATATAAGCAAGTTTTGTGTTGATATCATGACGAGGAAGAGGCACAAGCTCGATACCGTTTACGACATTCAATGAAGGATAATCAGCGGGATTCTCAGAAGAACCGATGAGCTTTGCGTTCATGCCGTATTCTCTGTAAAAAAGATAAGGTAAAAGGCCACAGTCTTTGGTCAAGTCTACATTTTCCCAAGGCCGATCAAAAGGGCAAATCGTCGCGACGGTGGACATTTTATTGTGTACTAATCTTTTTGAAGGCGGTATGGCATATAGAACGGTTTCCCAGTTTTGTTTTTCTTCATAATGCCTGATATAGAAATGATAATCCGGATAAATACCCGAGATTAGTTCAGGTATTTCCCAGAGATCACTGACAATATGATAGAGACATATTGCAAGTTTGGGATGATCTTTCTTTATGTGGTCTCTTGCTCCTATTAAAGCGGGGATTTCAAAACCTTCGATATCCATCTTAATAAAGGATACGGGTTCTTGAATATCTTGGTCAATGGATATCAGTTGGATTTGGTCATTGCTCTCTTCGCTTGAAAGAAAGCTACCGGCGCTGTCTTGGCTTGAAAAGCCGGCCATTTCAGTTTTATCTCCTACACCGGCTAGCTTTATTATAATGTCGTTATATTCACTTAGGTTAGAGCAGGCTTTTTCATAGTTTATATGATCGGGTTCATAAACATATATCTTTTTATATTTCCCATATATGTCAATATAGGATTTTGCTGTGTCTCCGATGTAGCCGCCACAATCGACGAAAATTTCATCTTCGGTACAATTGACAATGTTGGTATCAAAATACTGCGGATGATCTCCATCGTAAGCGGACTTGATAAATGACATATCCGGACAGATTCTGAAAGCAACAAGCATATGAAAGACTCGCTTGGACTCTTCGTCATATAACTGGCTGTAGATGTGATCATAGTGCCCTATATTTTGTTTTAGATCATTTAAAACAAACAAATAACAGCCGCTAGTTTTGCCTTTGGAGTAGCCACCCATTGGGCGAATGGCGATTTCTTTTTCACTTTTATTAAACAAATTTGAAACGGTACTAAGTATTTCGTCTGTATCATGTGTCTTTATACACTCAGATATTCCGTCGTAACTGTTCAGATAGCTAAGAAATTCTTTTTTGTCCAAAGTCTTATCACTCCTTGTGTATTAGAACCTTTTTTCATAGGTTATCATAAATCCATCAGCAGGTCAAATGTGAAGATTTTGCTGATTACAGAGCGTTTTTTCGTGGTATTTTTAGTATGTATATGATAAACTACAGAATAAAGGCTTATATCTTTTGGAGGCATGCATGGAAAGTGGAATTGAAACCTACAAAGACGGATATATAAAGAGCGACTTAGTGCTTAGTATCGGTATGCTGGTATCGAACCATATCGAATACATAGAAAAATGCATGGAAGGACTTAAGCCATTACTTGAAAATACCAAGTCTGAGCTTATTATCCTTGACACCGTGGGCCCTGAAAACTCTGATGGATCCATTGATGTATGTAGAAAATATACAGACAAGATATACCGCTTTGAATGGATAAATGATTTTGCCGCGGCCAGAAATGAGCTGATCAAACACTCTCGCGGGGAATGGTTCATGTACCAGGATGACGATGAGTGGTTTGACGATGTGACGGAATTTATCGAGTTTTTTAATGGACCGGATGTGCATAAATATAACTCGGGTTTTTATTTTACAAAAGACTATACCAGCGATGGTTTTTCTTCTATGGGCCAGGCGGGAAGAATGATACGCAGGCGTCCTGATACACAAATGGAGGGACGGGTACATGAAACATTTAATGAAGCGAATGTTCCCGGCAAGCAATTTTCATGCTTTACACATCATCAAGGATATATGTATAAATCTGAGGAGGAACACAGAAACAAAATAAAGCGAAATTTGACGATTCTGAATGAGGAGATAGAACAATTGGGGCTCGATCCATTCCGAGGAGCCCAAAAGATCCAGGAATTGATGAATCTTGAGGAAACATTTGAAGAGGGATATCGACTTAGCGTTGAATATGCCGACCTTTTTGTGAACCAAGGATATGCAGCGCTGAGTACTGTTCAGTGGATAATCGCAGCTCAAGCAAGATACTTCCACCTTATCAAAGATGGAGAGGGGACTATAAAGCAAGTCGGTATTATTAGAGAAAAATATGGTCTTACGCATTATACCATGCTTGTGCTTGATGTTGTTGAGACAGAGTCTATAGTGAAATATACCGATGTTTCAAAGCATATTGATCTGATCGAACGAGATACAAAGCAGTATTTGGATATAGTTGAGCATTTCCGACTCCATCCTGACGAAGAATTGAGCGAGACCCAGCTTGATTATCCAAGGTATCGTACGGCTGCAAAGTATAATGCCATGCTTACATATGCAGCGCAGGTGGCAAATATAAAGAAAAAATATGAAAAGGCGCTTTCTTATTGGGAAAAAGTAGATTGGGATAAAATCGATTGTCCTTTGGACTACAAAGATGAATTGGTTCGCACTTATCAAAATCTGGAAGATTACACACCTTTGAAAGAATACTATTTGCGCTTTATGAATCCTGAAGTGTTTGAAAAGGGAAACGAGAAATATCTTCCTAAAGATCTTAGAGAAAAAATGCACTGCTTTACGGAGCCGGAAGAGGAACCTGCCGGGCTTGATACAGAAGCAAGGATACAGTACTTTGACAGCCTTCCTATTGATAGATTTATCCAAGCGGTCAAAGCGCTTGCTCGCGAATCAGAGAATTGTTTCGAAGATGAATTTCTGTGTGCTTTGTTGGAAGCGTATTCAACAAATGAAGGCGTAGAATACAATTATTTACTTTACACCATGGCGGAACATGAAATAAAACGTGCAGCGAAAAATGGCGTAAGCGGAGCTTCGTTATCCGGTATTATCGAAGAATACATTTTTGCCGAAAGGCATTTTTATGAGCTCCTTTATACACCAGAAGCATTATCCGGGAAGCTCATAAATTGGCTTCCGGTAGAATGCAAGTACAATGACCTTCTTTACCGTTTTGTTTCCCTCGGCAAGAAAAACCTCAAAATGGTGCTTGAGGCCGCAAAACTCCGACCCGACATGGCAAAAGCGCTCAGCGCGTACCTGGAGACGTGCAGGTAAAAATCCCCCTACTAAAATTCCGGATTGACAGGAAGGGTAGAAGTATGTATAATCAAGGTATCAAATGATACTTTTTGAAGGGGACAGGATTGACGGAAAATATCAATGCACGCATAGAATGCGAAATCGATGTAAAGGCATATATCCAAAACCTTAAATATGCGATAAACAATGGGGCACGGATTAATTTTCAGGCTGAGAGGCGCGTTGATGATGACAGGGATGTGCGGTACACTAATCTGTATACGGTGGAAAAATTATTTCCGAATGAAAATCCTATCAATGCACTGAAAAAAGAATTGTTGACTCTTTCGGTGGAAGAATATTTGCGGACTGTAAAAGATCTCAGATTTCCTGAGCGTAGTGAAATGCGCGAATTTGGAAGAGTTTACAATGGGAATGAAGATGTTTACATAAAGATCCGTGTGGAGCTTTTAGGTCAATATGGCGAGACAACGACTTTTGTGATGTCGTTTCATTTTGCGGAAAGAGCGTTTTCACCTGAAATGTTTCCCTATAAGAAACAGTAAAGGAGCATGTTTATGAGAATGAAGGTCTTGAAAAGCGAAAAAAAGCTTTGTCTGTGTTGCATGAAAGAACATGATGTCAAGACTGTTCAGGTCAAAGAACAGACGATTTTCAAAAACAGCAATGTCATTTTTGATGCCGTTTATTTTTATTGTGATGTAGCGGACGAATTATATGGGGATGAGCAACAAATTGAAAAAAATGACATAACGTTAAAAGATGAGTATCGTAAGAGCGAAGGCCTTCTTACTTCCGGTGAAATAGAATCCATTCGCGGTAAATATGGCATTACTCAAAGCGATTTGTGCGTTTTGCTCGGATGGGGAGGAAAAACCATAACCCGATACGAGGGACATCAGGTTCAAGATAAAGCCCATGATTCGATCCTAAAAAAGATTGACAATGATCCTGAGTGGTTTTTGGATCTTTTGATCGAAGCGAAGAATAATCTGCCTGAAGAATCTTATCGCAAATATCTTGCAATTGCAAATCTTTTATATGAGGCAGACCGCGATATGTATCTCAGAAAAGCGATAGAGGCGGACTATGCAAAGTATCGGGGCAATAAACTCTTTCAGGGCAATATAGAACTTTCGCTGGATAAGGTTGTGGATGTAATACGCTATTTTTCATCATCTTTGGCGGTGACCGGGTTATTTAAGGTTAAACTCATGAAACTCATGTGGTATGCCGATGCTTTATCTTACAAGAAAAGAGGTTTTGCTATAACAGGTCTGATTTATCTGGCGCTTCCGATGGGAGCAGTACCGGTCGGACATGATTCTATTATTGATCTCAAAGGAGTACCTTGCGAGGAAGTGGATATAGGAGAAAGTACGGCTTATCATTTTTCTCTGAGTGGTGAATCCTTGTTTCCTGCGCTCTCAGAGGATGATAAAGAGATATTGGATGCTGTGATAAAAAAACTTGGAAAAATGTCAAAGGACGAAATAGTCTCTTTTATGCACAAGGAGCGTGCTTATAAAGAGACTGCTCCCAGAGATGTTATCCATTTTAAGTTTGCAGAAAGCCTGCAGATCTAAACAGACCTAATCTGCAAGTTTGCGGTCGAAATTTCCGACCGCAAATATAACTCCAAAGGTAAAAAAATCAGGCAGGCCCTATTCGGGTCTGCCTGTAACTATATTGTTTATCCATGCCTTAATCGCGCGGGCCATGACGGGGCGTATGCGCGCGGCGTCGAGGAGGGGATTGAAATCGGTCTGGGGACCGTGAATGAAGCTGCTTAATATCGCATTGAACCTGCACTCGTCCGAAAGCCAGACGATCCCTTTTTCGGAGAGGCTTTCGGGCGTGTATATCATTTCATACATTTTTCTGCCTGCGGAAACGGATTCCACGAGCAGGTTTGAAACAAGCGTGCCGTCGAGGCCAAGTTCCGCAGCGCGGATGAGCTCGGTCTCGGACATCTTGTAGAGCAGGTACAGATAGCGCACAGGCGCCGCATTTTCAAAGTAGGACAGAAGATTCAAAAGTTCAGGCGCGTCAAAGCAATGCTCAGTGCTCTCGATCAGAGCATCCATCGAAGCCTTGAAATCCTCAGGGGAAAGCGCAAGGATGAGATCGGGTATCCTGTCGCCATCGGTGCAGGAGGCCAGTTCTTCAAGGCCTTCGCTTTTTACCGTGGTCTGTATCATGTTTGCTTCGCAGTATTTCAGGTAATCCCGCGCGTTCTTTTCATATTCCGCCGAGGTAAAACGCCGGAAATCCACGGCATCCTCTTTAAAGCGAAGTTCATCATCGTTCTTTAAGATGTTGATCGAAGACAGATATCTGTCAATATGGCGGATTGCCTGTTCCGCATCGCCGTTTATCAGGCAAAGCCGCATGAGCGCGTAGTTTGCCGCGGCTTCGGCGGTGGTGTTAAGGACTTCCATGCCTTCAAGGTGTGAATATTCGCGCTCTGCGGTGAACACATCATATCCGAGCGCCTCATAGAGCGGAAAACGGAGCGTGAGGAGCCACTGATAATTCGGGTCGTTCACGCTTTCTTTAAATTCTTCCAGAGTCTTTAGCAGATAATCCAGAGCCCTCTCATTGTCAAACGTCGAAAGCTCAAGCGCCATCTGTGTCCTGAGCCTCAGGTCCTTCGGCGAGTCCTTGATCTCAAGTTCCAAAAGAGGTACATTCCGCTTGTGGTGCGCAATGCGCTCCTCTTCAGTGTTGTAGATGTATCCGTAGTGATGGACAAAAGCGGAAAAAGTCTTGCAGGGGAGGCGGAGATAGTTAAAATGCTCATGTATCCGACCCTCAAAGCACAGGCTTTTTGTGCGTTTGCACATCCTTGCAACCGTCGCTTCTCCGTATGCACTGCCGTCGCGCTCGGTGTAGTTTCTCTGGATGTATGTGGCGCTGCTGTAGTTCTTATATTCTCCGGTCTTAAAGAAATCAAGGATCTCGGAAACATCGTCAAACCATTCGTCGTCATCGAGATACATGAACCACTCGCCCGTTGCGGGCGTAAGCGTTGCGTTTCGCGCAGCGGAAAAGTCGTTCACCCAGTCGAAATGAAATACTTTATCTGCGTATTTGTTCGCGATAGCAAGCGATCCGTCGCTGAGCTCCGGGCCAATGGTGTCGACCGCGATTATTTCAGCGATGCCGGCGTTTTTCAGCGGCATCAGGGAGCTTAAGCATTTTTCTATCGATCCTATTCTGTTCGAAACGAGCAGCCCTATCGAGAGGGCTTTGTTTTCAGCCATTTCCGACTCCTGTCAGTTTTTGTAAAATTCCTTCATGAGTTTTGTCAGGTCTTCCTCGTCCTTAAGCCCCATAAGCTCGCGGGCCGAGTGCATCGCAAGGATGGGAACACCTATGTCCACAGTGCGCATTGGAAGGTGGCGCGAGATGATGGGACCGAGCGTTCCGCCGCCCGCCACATCGGAGTGATTTGCAAACTTTGTGTATTTTGCTCCTGCTTTTTCGCAGAGTGCCACAGCGGTAGCAACGGCAGAAGTGTCAAAGGTGTATTTCTGATTTGAATTGAGCTTCAGCACAACTCCGGAGTTGAGCCCGCAGTGGTTCACAGGATCGTATTTTTCACCATGAGCCGGATGAACGGCGTGAGCCACATCCACCGAGAAAAGGAAGCTTCCTGAAATGGAGTCGAGAAGCGCATCGTCGTTGAACTTGAGGCTGTGATAGATCTTTTTCAGCACGTTTTCAAGAAGTTCGGAATCCGCGCCCTGCTTTGTACCGCTTCCGATCTCCTCATGATCGAAAAGGACCGCGACATTGATGCCGTCTTTCCGCGCGCTGCCTGTGATCCCTGAGAGGAGCGCATAGCAGGAAGTGAGGTTGTCGAGACGCGGGGAGGAGATCATGTCGGAATTAAGCCCCACGATCTCGGGCTTGTCGGTGTTGTAAACATAAAGGTCAAAATCCAGGATGTCCTTTACGTCGCATTTTAACTCGGCCGCGACCGCATTCAGGAAATATGCGTTCTTTTCGTTGTCCTTGCTGTCTTTGCCTTTATTTTCGTTGCTTTCATCCTTGACTACAGGTCCGAGGATCGGAAGCATGTCGCTCTGGGATTTGAGCTCCACGCCCTTGTTCACTTCGCGGTTAAAGTGGATCGCAAGGTTGGGGATCGTCACAACAGGACGCTTGAAATCAAGATATTTTATCACGGGCGCGTATGCGTTTTTCCCGCGAAGAGCCACTATTCCCGCAATGGAAAGAGGCCTGTCGAGCCATGTGTTCTTTATGGGACCGCCGTAGATCTCAGTGTCGATCTTAAGATAATCTCCGCCCTGCATTTCCGCCTTGGGCTTGATGTGAAGGCACGGATGGTCGGTGTGCGCCGCGGCAATGTGAAACTGCTGCTTTGCGGTCGTTTTTTCACCTATCGTGAAAGCGATGATAGATGTGGAAAATACGGAAAGAAAGTACTTGCCGCCCTTTTCGAGCTTGAAAGGCTCATCGAGCCTGAGTTCGGTAAAGCCCTGTTTTTTAAGCATTTCGGCGGATGTCTTTACCACCTGGTGAGGCGTGACGCCCTTTTCAAGATATTCCAATATGTCCATGAGAATCTCCTTTTGACGTACAGAAATAGTTTTGTTAATTCTATCATATTTTTTTTGTATTTGGTATAATAATCGCAACGTAACAAAATTATTCTGTCGGGCCGCAAAACATACCACACGGCAGGACGCGGAGGATATATGATCATCAGAGGCATTTCAAAACTCACACTTCTTGATTTTCCGGGGCATATAGCATGTACGGTCTTTACGGGAGGCTGCAATTTCCGCTGTCCGTACTGCCACAATGCGGGACTGGTGCTGGATGCGCCCGAATATCCCGAGATCCCCGAGGATGAGTTTTTTGATTTTCTGGAAAGCAGGAAAAACAAGCTGGAAGGCGTGTGCATAACAGGCGGCGAGCCTACATTGAACAGCGGTCTTCCGGAATTCATAAAAAAAATAAAGCAGGCCGGCTTTAATGTAAAACTTGACACAAACGGGTATCTCCCCGATGTTCTGGAAAGCCTGATAAAGTCGGGTGATCTGGACATGATCGCGATGGACATAAAAAATTCGCCCGAAAAATACGCGCTCACGGCGGGGCTTGACGAGGCGCATTTCGACCTGGAAAAGATAAAGCGCTCGGTCGAGATGATAAAGAACTCAGGCATCGCCTATGAATTCCGCACCACAGTGGCGCGCCCGTTCCACGAGCTTTCCGACATGACACGCATAGGTGAATGGCTTGCGGGACCGTCACCATATTTTATCCAGAATTACAAGGAATCGGCGGAACCTCTGTGCTTTAAGGAGCACAAGGACCTTCATCCCGCTCCATATTCCGAAGACGAACTCACGGCATTTCTGGATGAAGTAAAAAAATACCTTCCGAACGCGCATGTGCGCGGCAGAGAGGATTGATATGGATTTTCTGTACGAGACAAAACATCTTTACATACGGACTCTGATCGATGACGACGCGGGGATATTGCTGGACTACTGCAAGCGGAATGCCGGCTTTTTTTCGGAGTATGAAACGGAATATCCTGAAAATTATTTCACCGAAGAATACCAGCGGATGCTGATAAAAGGCTATATGCAGCAGTTTTTAAAGAGCACCGGCGTGAGATATTATCTGTTTGAAAAAGACAACGACGAGCGGATCGTGGGCACTGTGGGGCTTTCGAGAATCATCTGCGGAGAAGAGCGGAGCGCGGTGCTTTCCTACAAGCTTGACCGCGATTTCTGCGGGAAAGGGTATGCGACGGAGGCTTGCGCGGAGCTTTTGAACCGCGCCGCAAAAGGCTTCAGGCTGCACCGCATCGAAGCTGATATTCTCCCCGGAAACGTAAAGTCTGTAGCAGTGGCCGAACGACTTGGTTTTAAACACGAAGGAAAGGCAAGATTGTCGCACAGAGTGGGAAACGCGTGGGCAGACCATGAGCGCTATTCGCTGATCATCGGTGTTGACGAGTTACCCCCGGCTTACTCTCGCTCTTGAAAAATTGCAAGTTTAATGTTAAAATCCTCTGACACAACACAACTGTCGTTTTTAAAGAAAGGACTTATATAAATGCTTGAACTGAAAAATATCTCATATCTTGTCGATGAGCAGAGCACCACAAAAGAGATAATCCGTGACGTTTCGTTCAAGGTCGATGAGCGCTTTGTTGCGATCACAGGACCAAACGGCGGCGGAAAATCCACCATCGCAAAGATAGTTGCCGGTATCGTGAAGCCCACATCCGGCAGGATCATCTTTGACGGTACCGACATCACCGACATGAACATCACGGAGCGCGCAAGGCTCGGCATCAGCTATGCGTTCCAGCAGCCCGTAAGATTTAAGGGCATCACTGTAAAGGACCTCATAAAACTCGCCGCAGGAAATGAAAAAGGAAACGTGGATATCTGCGGCGTTCTGTCGGAAGTGGGACTCTGCGCGAAGGACTACATCAACCGCGAAGTGAATGCATCACTTTCCGGAGGAGAGCTTAAGCGCATCGAGATCGCTATGATACTCGCGCGCGGAACAAAGTTTTCCATATTTGACGAGCCCGAAGCGGGCATCGATCTCTGGAGCTTCCAGAGCCTTATCAAGGTTTTTGAAAAAATGTATGAGCGTACAAACGGCTCGATCCTCATTATCTCGCACCAGGAGCGCATCCTGGACATTGCGGATCGTATCGTTGTGATCGCAAACGGCGAAGTGAGCGCGGAAGGAAAGAAAGAGGACATCCTTCCCGAGCTTCTTGCGGGCACTGCCGCATGCCCGGCACTCACGGAAAAGATGAAGTGATCGTTCCAAGGAACGGATCCGGATACAGGAGAAAAATATGGATCAGATACAAAAGACATTGCTTGAAGAGATAGCGGGGCTTCACGAAGTTCCGCAGGGAGCATACAACATCCGTGTGAACGGCGGGCTCGAATCCCGCAACACCACGGAAAACATCGACATAGTCACAAAGACGGACGTTTCCGGGATCGACATCTATTTCAAACCCGGCACAAAAAAGGAGAGCGTGCACATCCCCGTGCTCCTCTCACAGACAGGCCTCAAGGAAACGGTCTACAATGATTTCCATGTAGGCGATGACTGCGACATCACGATAATCGCAGGCTGCGGCATACACAACGGCGGGGACCGCGATTCGGAGCATTCCGGCATCCACTCTTTCTACATTGGGAAAAACTGCCATGTCCGCTATGTTGAAAAGCATTACGGTTCGGGTGAAGGCACCGGAGAAAGGATAATGAATCCCACGACAAATCTTGAGCTTGGCGAAAATTCGACGCTTGAGATGGAAATGGTGCAGATAAAAGGCGTGGATTCCACGATCCGTACCACAAACGGCGTGGTCGGAAAGAACGGAAGTCTTACGATCAAGGAGAGCATCATGACTCACGGACATCAGACTGCGGAATCGCATTTCCGTGTGGAGATGAACGGCGAAAAATCGCATGTGAACCTCGTTTCGAGATCTGTTGCGAGAGACGAGTCGAAGCAGCTTTTCTGTTCTGAGATAGTGGGAAATGCGGAATGCACGGGACACTCGGAGTGCGACGGCATCATCATGGATCATTCGTCGGTTTCCGCAGAGCCGCAGCTTACCGCAAACTGCATCGATGCGGAGCTCATTCATGAGGCAGCCATCGGAAAGATCGCGGGAGAGCAGCTTACAAAGCTCATGACGCTGGGACTTACCGAGCAGGAAGCGGAAGAACAGATAATAAACGGATTTTTGAAGTAAATCTGCGACTATCATAGAGATGCCGAAGGCATCTCGTCCTTGTAAAGAAAAAGGGACCACGATCAGCGCCCGGCGTACACCGGTGCTTTCACGCGGTCCTTTTTCTTTGCCGAATGCAGACATCCGGCTATAAAAGTCCCTCCCACTGACCCCATATAGGGTGAGCTTCTCCTTGTGGATACCTTCTCCGTATCAACTTGCCACATATTACCAAAAAAAGTCTCATTTGTCAATATGTACCCACGAAGGCCTCTTTGAGGTATCGGCTCCGGGCCCGTAGTTATCACATTCTTCAAAGAAAACAGTGTCGTGACACGGTTTGTTCCAGTCGTGCCATCCGGCCGGGTTTATATGACTTCCCAGTTCGCAGTGCTCTATCCGCACCTTTGCAAAATCTCTCCAGGGACGGCCCAGATACACGCTTCCGTCGGGGCAGTCGCTCGTAAATCGGCAGTTTTTGAACACATAGCCGGTCTGCTGTCCTTCGGGTGTCGATGCGGCCGTGACATAGCCCTGGGTTCCGTCGTCTCCGGTCTTTTCGCGTTTCAGCGAATGCAATTCGCACCCTTCAAAGTAGCTTTCCGCGCCGCCGAAAATGAAATCCACGTCGCCTTCTATGTAGCAGTTTACATAGTGGTGAGTCTGCCTTTTTCTCGGAGCGTTTTCCTTGGGACCGCGGAAACCGCCCGGTTCTATCACAGAAGGCGGGAGAGGACCCGTGAACAGCGTATCCTGTCTGCTTCTTAGTGCGCAGTTTTCGATGAACGCGTTGTCCCCCTCCATGTAGAGCGCCACGGCCTGACCGACCTTTCCGCCGTAACCCGCCGTGTTTTTTACCGTCACGTTTTTCATGATGAAGCCGTCACCGTCCACAAACATGGTGTACGACCTGAAGGTGCCGCGTTTTACGCCTTCTTCCGGGATTATGTACAGAGCATAGTCGTCATATTCTATTATCGTGTTTTCTTTCGACTCGCCGATGAGCGAGATGTTGTTCCCGACAAGTTCCACCTTTTCGTGATAGACTCCGGGAGAAAGAAATATCTCAGTGCGTTCGTCTGTGCAGGACGACTTTATTTTCTCCGCGGCCTCCGATATGCTTCCGGCGATCAGCGAATATCCGCTTTTACAAATGTTTTCGGGCTTGCCGTTTTCGTTTTCTTTTGGTAAAACCAGGATCTTCATTGATGTGCCTCCTTGTTGTAGATTTTATTCTAATTTGCGTGGGCTGTTGTGTCAACATATAAGAAAATATATTAAAAAATGCTACGAAAGGTTTACAATCACAGCAATAAATGCTAAACTTGTAGCAAATCAAATTCCATATAGGAGGTAATTGTTATGGGTTTCTGTCCTAAATGTGGTGCTCAGGTAGCTGACGGCGCTCCTTTCTGCGCAAGTTGCGGCGCTCCTCTCGGTGCTGCACCCGCTGCTGCCGCAAATCCTTATGATCATACCGCTGAGTTTGATGCAAAGGATATCTCTGAGAACAAGTGCGTAGCGCTCCTTCCTTATCTGCTCAGTGCAGTCGGTATCATCGTCATCGCGCTTTTGAGCAACTCTTCCGAGTATGTAAAGTTCCATCTTCATCAGGCGATCAAGTTCCTTGTTGTTGATGCACTCATCTGCCTCTGCCTGATCGTTCCCATCCTCGGCTGGATCTTTGCGCCCATCGCCCTTCTGGTATCCTTCGTGCTCAAGATCATCGTTGTATTCCAGATCTTCGGTGGTAAGGCAATTGAGCCGCCCATCATCAGAGAACTCGGCTTCCTTAAGTGATCCGGGGATCATTTCCGGAACGCGGTAATTACGCAAAATATCGGCTTTCTGTTGTGCGGAGAGCCGATTTTTTATTGTTTTTTTATAAAGCCCAGGCCGTTTAGAGGGCATGATATTGTTGACATTCGCATAAAAGGCGGATATAATTACAATCGGCTGTATTTCTGGATTTTTAAGCTATATATATAATCTTTCTTAAGGAGGACATTCTATGTCAACAAAAGCTTATTACAAGCCCAGTGAGATTGGCGCGGGAAAAGTCGGTTTTTCCAAGACCCGTTCCATCATCGAGGCAGCATTCTATGGCAATAACGTAGTTAAGGTAAACACTCTCAAAGAGGCTTACAATCTTGCCAAAAATTCCCCCGGAACAATTGTTACGGATATGCCCGTAAAGGACGGCGACACATTTGGACTTGAAAAGGATGCGAAGGTCCTTCTTTTCAATGACGGTGCGGTTACAGGTCGTTATGCTGTAGCACGTCGTATCAAAGGTTATCCCGGCGTTGACGATGCAAAGCTCGACAAGGTCGTTATGGATGCCGTTTATGAGACCAGATGGAAGACCATGTATCATGCAGAGTGCGTGATCGGTCTCGATCCCGAGTTCATGGTAAAGGCTCACCTTCTCATTCCCGAAGGAGAGGAGAACCTCCTTTACAACTGGATGCTCAACTTCCAGTACATGAGCGACACATATGTTAAGATGTACAACGCTTCCCAGCCCGTTGGTAAGGGCAAGGAGCCTGATATCTATATCTTCTCTGATCCTCAGTGGGAGCCTCACGAAGCACCCGATGTGGATTACAGCTGCTTAAGCGATCCCCGCACGCTCTGCTATTTCGATACAAACCAGAACTGCGCAGCGATCCTCGGCATGAAGTATTTCGGTGAGCACAAGAAGGGCACACTTACCATCGCATGGGCTATCGCAAACAGAAACGGCTATGCATCCTGCCACGGCGGACAGAAGGAATATTCCCTTCCCGGTGGCAAGAAGTACGTTGCTTCCGTTTACGGTCTCTCGGGATCAGGTAAGTCCACACTCACACACGCAAAGCACGGCGGCAAGTATGACAAGTTCGGCGGCATCAAGGTCCTTCACGATGACGCTTTCATCATCAACTCCGACACTTGCGCATCCATCGCGCTTGAGCCCACATATTTCGACAAGACCGCGGACTATCCTACAGGATGCCCGGATAACGAATATCTCATCACGGTACAGAACTGCTCCGCTACCATCGACTGCAACGGCAAGATCCAGCTTGTTACCGAGGATATCAGAAACGGCAACGGACGTGCCATCAAGAGCAAGCTCTGGAGCCCTAACCGCGTTGACAAGATCGATTCCCCTGTTAACGCTATCTTCTGGATCATGAAGGATCCTACACTTCCGCCCGTACTCAAGCTCAAGGGTTCGGCTCTTGCGGCTGTCATGGGCGCAACACTTGCGACAAAGACATCTTCCGCAGAGCGTGTAAAGGCCGGCACAGACATGAACGCTATCCGTATCGTGCCTTATGCAAATCCTTTCAGAACCTATCCTCTTGTTAACGATTACAACAAGTTCAAAAAGCTCGTTCAGGAAAAGAACGTTGCATGCTATGTTGTAAACACCGGCGATTTCATGGGCAAGAAGGTTAAGAAAGAGGACACCCTCGGCATCCTCGAGACCATCGTTGAAGGAAAAGCTAAGTTCACCAAGTGGGGTGATTTCTCGGATATCGAGATCATGACCGACTGGAGCGGAAAGACCGGCGACTTCACACCTGATTTCAAGGACGCAGACTATGTAGCAGCTCTTACAAGCGCTATGAATTCCCGTGTTGCGGCTGTTGAAGGCTTCAACAAGAACGACGGCGGCTATGACAAGCTTCCTGCAGAGGCTCTCAATGCTCTCAAGAAGGTCGTTTCCGAGATCAAGCCCGTTGCCGCTGCAAAGAAGGCTGCTCCCGCAAAGGCTGCAAAGGCACCTGCAAAGAAGGCTCCCGCAAAGAAGACCACAAAGAAATAATGTGATCCCTGCATTTTAAATGAACTGTGCACAGCGCTTCCGGACCGCTCCGGAGGCGCTGTTTTTATCCGTTCTTCCGAACGTGCATGCAAAATCAACTTGATTTTTCGCATATTTATGTTATTATAAGCGATTGACGAAATGGTAAGTGTTTTAAAGAATGAGGTTTTTTATGTTAGAAAAGAGAGAAGACGTCAGAAACATCGCGATCATAGCACACGTTGACCACGGAAAGACAACGCTCGTGGATGAGCTCCTCAAGCAGAGCGGCACCTTCCGCGCAAATCAGGAAGTCCAGGAGCGTGTGATGGACTCCAACGATATCGAAAGGGAAAGAGGCATCACGATCCTTTCCAAAAATACCGCTATACATTACAAAGGCACAAAGATCAACATCATCGATACACCCGGACACGCCGATTTCGGCGGCGAGGTAGAGCGCGTGCTCAAGATGGTGGACGGCGTTATCCTTGTGGTAGATGCGTTTGAGGGTGTTATGCCCCAGACCAAGTTTGTACTTAAAAAAGCGCTTGAGCTCTCGCTTCCCGTTATCTGCTGCATCAACAAGATCGACAGACCTGAAGCAAGACCAAAGGAAGTCATAGATGAAGTCCTTGAACTCCTTATGGACCTTGATGCGTCGGACGATCAGCTCGACTGCCCGTTTGTTTTTGCATCCGCAAAGCAGGGCGTTGCCATCCTTGAGCTTAACGACAGTCCTAAGAACATGGAGCCTCTTTTTGAGACCATAGTTGACTACATACCCGCGCCTCAGGGCGATCCCGATGCAGGCACCCAGGTGCTCATCAGCACCATAGATTACAACGAATATGTCGGCCGTATCGGCGTCGGCAAGGTTTCCAACGGTTCCATCAAGGTAAACCAGGACGTGTGCATCGTAAACGCGCATGAGCCCGAAAAGAGCCGCAGAGTAAAGGTCAGCAAGCTTTATGAGTTTGAAGGCCTTAAGAAAGTGGAGGTCGAGGAAGCCCGCATAGGTTCCATCGTTGCGATCTCCGGTATTTCCGACATCCATATCGGCGATACCCTGTGCTCACCCGAAAATCCTGAGCCCATCCCGTTCCAGAAGATCTCCGAGCCTACCATCGCAATGACCTTCTGCGTGAACGATTCCCCGCTTGCCGGCAAGGAAGGAAAGTTCGTTACATCAAGACATATCCGCGAAAGACTTTTCAAAGAGCTGAATACGGACGTTTCTCTTCGTGTCGAGGAGACCGACACCACAGAAGCCTTCAAGGTTTCCGGCCGTGGTGAGCTTCATCTTTCCGTACTCATAGAGAACATGCGCCGTGAAGGCTACGAGTTTGCGGTCAGCAAGGCGGAAGTTCTTTACAAAAAGGGTGAGAACGGCGAAAAGCTTGAGCCCATGGAGCGCGCATATGTTGACGTTCCCGACGAATTTTCCGGAGTTGTCATAGAAAAACTTTCCACTCGTAAGGGTGAGCTTGTTTCTATGGGCTCTGTTTCCGGCGGCTACACAAGACTTGAGTTCCTTATCCCTTCCCGCGGACTCATCGGATATCGCGGTGACTTTTTGACAGATACAAAGGGTAACGGCATCATAAATACCCTTTTTGACGGATATGCTCCTTACAAGGGCGATCTTTCCTACAGAAAGACAGGCTCGCTCATTGCCTTTGAAGCAGGCGAGAGCGTTACCTACGGTCTTTACAATGCACAGGAGCGCGGCTATCTTTTCATCGGACCCGGTGAAAAGGTTTATTCCGGCATGGTTGTCGGACAGAGCGCAAAGCCCGAAGACATCGAGGTTAATGTCTGCAAGAAAAAGCAGCTCACAAACACCCGTTCTTCAAGCGCGGATGAAGCGCTCCGTCTCACTCCGCCCAGGATACTTTCTCTCGAGCAGGCTCTCGATTTCATTGAAACCGATGAGCTTCTTGAGGTAACACCCACAACGCTCAGGATCAGGAAAAAGATCCTCGATCCCATCATGAGAAAGAGAGCAAACAGAAACTGATCTTATGGCCCCGTATTTTTTGCGGGGAACGCCCCGCATTATATGCGGGGCCTTTTTGAAGGAGGACATATGGTTTCATTTGAAAGCGATTACATTGCAGGAGCGCATCCCGAGGTGCTGAAAAAACTCACAGAGACGAACTTTGAAGCACTGCCCGGCTACGGCACGGATAAATACTGTGAGAGCGCAAAGAAAAAGATCATCGACACGATAGGCCTTGACGGCCTTCAGGTGGAATTCCTTGCGGGCGGCACTCAGACAAACGCTGTTGTCATTTCCACAATGCTTGCGGACTATGAGGCAGTCATAGCCGCAACCACGGGGCACATAAGCGTGCATGAAGCCGGAGCTGTCGAATATACAGGGAACAAGGTCATTTCGCTTCCCGGAAAAGACGGAAAACTTGCGGCGGAAACAGTGAAAAAATACATGGAAATGCTCGCAGGAGACGACAGCAGAGAGCATATGCCGATCCCGGGAATGGTCTATGTGTCTCATCCCACGGAATACGGCACACTCTACTCAAAAGCGGAACTTGAGGCACTTTCAGGGGTATGCCGCGAATACGGGCTCAAGCTCTTTCTTGACGGCGCAAGACTCGGATACGGACTAAAGAGCCGTGAGACCGATGTGACAATACAGGACATCGCAAAACTCACGGATGTTTTCTATATAGGCGGAACAAAGGTCGGAGCGCTCTGCGGCGAAGCGGTCGTTTTTACAAAGAACAACAGACCGCCGCATTTTATGAATTCCGTAAAGAAGCGCGGAGCGCTGCTTGCAAAGGGAAGGCTCCTCGGTGTGCAGTTTGATGCGCTTTTTACCGACGGGCTCTATTTCAGGATAAGCGAACACGCCCTGGATATGGCTGAAAGGTTAGTAAAAATGCTCGAAGCTCAGGGCGTAAAGTTTTTCATGCATTCTCCCACAAACCAGCAGTTTGCGGTGCTTCCCGATGCACAGCTCGCAAGTTTAAAAGAAAAGATAGCTTTCACCTTTTGGGAGAGATATGACGAGACCCACAGCGTTGTGCGGTTTGCGACGGGATGGTCCACCACGGAACAAGACATCGAGGAGCTTGCAAAAGCCTTAAAAGAAACCAAGGTCTTATCTGATTTATAAGAAATAATCAATATGAAAATAAGTCTCTCTGTGATATAGTATTCGCGTATGAAAAGGAGGATTTTATATGGATTACAAAAATGCCGGAGTTGACATAGAGGCGGGATATGAAGCCGTAAGACTCATGAAGGAGCATGTTGCAAAGACCATGCGCCCCGAGGTGCTCGGAGGACTTGGCGGATTTTCCGGAGCGTTTGCGATGGATTCCTTTAAAAACATGGCTCACCCCACACTCCTTTCCGGAACGGACGGAGTCGGCACCAAACTGAAACTCGCTTTTATCCTTGACAAGCATGATACCATCGGCATCGACTGCGTTGCGATGTGCGTGAATGACGTTGCGTGCGCGGGCGGAGAGCCTTTGTTCTTCCTTGACTACATTGCATGCGGAAAAAATATCCCCGAAAAGATAGCAACGATAGTAAAAGGTGTGGCAGCGGGCTGCGAAATGGCAGGCTGCGCACTTATCGGCGGAGAGACCGCCGAAATGCCCGGATTTTATCCCGAAGACGAATACGACCTTGCGGGCTTTTCTGTAGGTATCGTTGACAGAGACGAGATGATCACGGGCGAAACCCTGAAAAAAGGCGATGTCCTGATCGGCATGGCTTCTTCGGGCATTCATTCCAACGGATATTCACTTGTGAGAAAAGTGTTCCCCATGGAGGCTTCAAAGCTCGGACGCTACAGCGCGGAGCTCGGAAAATCTCTCGGAGAGGCCCTTCTCACTCCCACAAAGATCTATGTAAAGGCATTAAAGAGCATAAAGAACGCAGGAGTCAAAGTAAAGGCGTGCAGCCACATCACCGGCGGCGGTTTTTATGAAAACATCCCGAGAATGCTGAAAGATGGCACCCGCGCCGTGATAAACAAGTCATCCTACGAGGTTCCGGCACTCTTTAAGCTTCTTGCGTCTGAGGGTAACATCGAGGAGCACATGATGTACAACACCTACAACATGGGCATCGGAATGGTGCTTGCCGTTGACAGGGACGATGCTGACAGGACTCTCGCAGCCGTAAAGGCCGCAGGCGAACAGGGCTATATCCTCGGAGAGATCGATAACGGCGAAAAGGATATCGTTCTGAAATAGGCATTCACCCCTCATTTCACTGATCTTAACGACAGGAGACGGATATGTTCAACATAGTCGTAATGGTATCCGGAGGCGGCACAAACCTTCAGGCCATCATAGATAAGATAAACAAAAACGAACTGGGCGACACAAGGATCGCTGCGGTGATCTCATCAAGCCGCAAAGCCTATGCGCTTGAGAGGGCAAAGCAGAACAACATCCCGGCAGAAGCAGTCGTAAAAAAGGATTTTGATACTGCAGAGGCTTTTGATAATGCGCTGCTCTCGACCATCGACAAGTATTCCCCCGACCTCATCGTTCTTGCGGGATATCTTGTGATCGTGCCGCCCGTAGTCATTCAAAAATACAAAAACAAGATAATAAACATCCATCCTTCACTTATCCCCGCCTTTTGCGGAGACGGTTTTTACGGACTTAAGGTGCATGAGGCTGTGCTGGCCAGAGGCTGCAAGGTGACCGGCGCCACGGTGCATTTTGTTGACGAGGGCACGGACACGGGCCCGATAATACTTCAAAAAGCCGTTTACGTTCAGCCCGGCGATACGCCCGAGATCCTTCAGAAACGCGTGATGGAAGAGGCTGAGTGGAACATCCTGCCCGAAGCCGTGAGGCTTATCTCACAGGGCAAAGTCAATGCCGGTTGAACCGGATAAACAGGAGGTTTTGTCAAATGAAGGTACTTGTCATCGGTTCCGGCGGCAGAGAACACGCCATTGTCTGGAAGATCGCTCAGTCAAAAAGAGTAGAAAAGATCTACTGCGCTCCCGGAAACGCCGGGATCTCGCAGATCGCGGAATGCGTTCCGATCGCTGCGATGGAGCTTGAAAAACTCGCCGGTTTTGCGGAAGAAAAAAAGATAGATCTCACAGTGGTCGGCATGGACGATCCGCTCTGCGCGGGCATTGTGGACGTTTTTGAAAAGAGAGGGCTCCGCGTGTTCGGACCCCGCAAAAACGCTGCGATCCTCGAAGGCTCCAAGGCTTTTTCAAAGGATCTCATGAAAAAATACGAGATCCCCACAGCGGCATACGAAGTGTTTGACAGCGCCGAAGCGGCACTCGCATACATAGAAAACGCAAAGACTCCCATCGTTCTCAAGGCTGACGGTCTTGCTCTCGGAAAAGGAGTGCTTATCTGCAACACTCGCGAAGAGGCAAAAGACGGCATCAAAGAACTCATGACCGACAAGAAGTTCGGTTCCGCGGGCGACAGGATCGTCATCGAGGAATTCATGACGGGCCGCGAGGTTTCCGTGCTTTCCTTTGTTGACGGCAAAAACATAAAGATCATGACCTCCGCCCAGGACCACAAGAGGGCAAAGGACAACGACGAAGGCCTGAACACAGGCGGAATGGGCACTTTTTCACCAAGCCCCTTCTACACACCGGAGATCGATGATTTCTGCAAAAAATATATCTACCAGAAGACTGTGGACGCGATGAGAGCGGAAGGCAGAGAATTCAAGGGCATCATCTTTTTCGGGCTGATGCTCACGGAAAACGGCCCGAGAGTGCTTGAATACAACGCCCGTTTCGGAGATCCCGAGACACAGGTGGTGCTTCCCAGAATGGAAAACGACATTGTGGACGTTTTCGAAGCCTGCATAGACGGCACGCTTGACAGGATAGACCTCAGGTTTTCCGACAATGCCGCGGTGTGCGTGGTCCTCGCGTCTGACGGATATCCCGAGCATTACGAAAAAGGAAAAGAGATAAAAGGTCTTGAGCGCTTTGACAAGGAAGACGGATATTTCTGCTTCCATGCGGGAACAAAGCTTGACGGCGGGAAGTTCCTCACAAACGGCGGCCGCGTGCTTGGAGTTACCGCGCTCGGAAAAGATCTTTTTGAGGCCAGAGCCAATGCCTACAAGGCTACGGAATGGGTCGAGTTTGACAATAAATACATGAGACACGACATAGGAAAAGCCATAGGCTGACAATTGCGGAAGGACGTGAAAACGATCCTTCCGTTTTTTGTGCAAAAATGCGGTTTTTGGGATAAATATCCGGGATATAAATATTTTCTAAAGATGTGGCATATTTACAGTGAATGTGGTATCATATACAAGATATAGTGGGTTTTTCTCATATTTTGTATAAGGGAACACAATTCAATGAAAAATATGCGGACAAAGATCTTCGGACATAAAACCTCATTTACCATAAAAGCTTTTGCAGCGTTGTTGGTCATGATACCGGTCATGCTGATGGTTTTTTCACACCTTAAAGCGGATTCCAGAGCGAGCGCCGCGACCACGGGAACGGTAACGGCATCGTCCTTGTACGTGCGTACGGGCCCGGGAACCAATTATGACAAAGTGACGGTCGACGGAAGCGCCGTGCTCCTCGCAAAAGGCGACTATGTGGCCATCTCCTACGAAAGCAGCGGCTGGTATTACATCACGGCAAGCTACAAAGGGAAAAAGGTGACGGGCTATGTTTCCGCGGCATATATAGCGACCGCAGGTAACATCCCCACAGGTGCGCCGAGCACCACGCCGACCAAGGCGCCCACCGCGACGCCCACAAAGGCCGCGAGTGCCACAAAAACGCCGACCCCCACACCAAAGAGCGTTCTCACGACCGAAGTTGTAAAAGATGGATTCCCTCTCACAGGCTATGTCACAGCAGGAAGCCTTAACGTCCGTAACGGCGCGGGTACGGAAAAAACGCGCATCGACGGCATAAAGAGCGGCCAAAAGGTCACCATCACAGAGGCTCTCAAGGCAAAGAGTGGTGAATACTGGTACCACATCACCTATACGGTGAACGGCACCCAGAAAACGGGTTATGTAAGCGCAGCATACGTGTCTGTCGACGTTTCGTCAAAAGTCACGCCCACGCCCACACCCGGCTCAAAAACGACACCCACTCCGGTTCCCACCGGCGGGACAAAAGTGACGACAGACGTGATGACGTCAGGTTTCCCGTATACGGGCTACTGCACATCATCAGGACTGAACATCAGAAAAGGCCCGAACATTTCAAGGGAAAAGGTGACCTCCATCTCCAAGGATCAGCAGGTCACCGTTACCGGATTTGAATATGACCCCGAGGTTTCGGGAAAAGTATGGTATAAAGTTACCTTCACAAAGAACAATGTCACCTATTCGGGATATGCTTCCGCTCTCTACATTGCGGTAAATGTGCCCGTTGCGACTTCTACACCTGCGCCCACAAAGGCGCCCGACGCCACAGCGACACCCACTCCGAAGCCCACCGCGACACCTACGCCCGCGGTATCCTTCACAGGTGACGAGATCAAGCTTTCGGAAGTTGACAAGAGCGAGATAACATCCTTTGCTTTTACAGGCATAGTAAACACCTATCAGCTCAACTTAAGGAGCACCACGGCGACAGATTCCGCCGCGACAGGTATCTATCCTCAGGGCACCAAGGTCATCATTCTTGACAGAGTCACCGAAAACGGCCTGCAGTGGTACAAGGTCGCCGTAAAGAGCGGCGGACAGGTCGGATATGGCTACATGTCGGCAAAATATACAAAGCTCACATTTACCGAAAACGTCTATGCCGTAGTTACGGAAGACGGGCTGAGGCTTGCAAATACGGCATCACAGACCAGCGCCTATGTCAAGGACGGAAACGGCAACATAGTTTCCCTTCCTGTAGGGACTGAGGTTGAGGTCATCGACGAGACGAACCTCAATGGCACAAAGTGGTTCAAGATCCGCACAAAGTCGGGCTTTGAGGGATACATCACAGCGACCTCCGCAGATCTTATCGCGGAGCTTTCGCCCGAACCTGTGGCCACACCCACTCCGAAGCCTGCGGCAACCGCGACTCCGGTTCCTCAGCAGACCACACCTGTTCCCACACAGGATCCTAACAATACTCCCACGCCGTCACCTGTGCCGACAAAGGAGGTCTACGATCCTTACACCGGAAGACAGATGTACCACTACTACGTCTACACTGTCATAAACGGTGTCACATCTCTCCTTACGAGCGGTGTGGACTACTATTTCCCCGCTATTTCGATGTCGGCGCCGATAGGCTATATCTTTGACGATATGGAATTTTTCCCCGCAGACCTCACAACAGGCTTCACAAGCTTTATCAAAGCTCACAACATGACCTGCGACGAGACCTATTACTACTACTACGTAAGAGATCCCAACGCACAGACTGTGAGCGACTGGAATTCGGGAATGTCGTCCGCGGAATTTGAGAGCTACATGGATTCCCAGGGCTTCCCCGAGAGCTACAAGCCTTATCTCCGTTCGATACATGCCGCATATCCTTCATGGATATTAAAGGCAATGCAGACGGGCATTTCATGGGACGATGCCGTTTCTTCCGAAAACGTAGTCGGAAGGAACCTCATCCCGAACAGCTACGGAATAGCCTGGAAGTCGCTTGAGACCGGCGCCTACAGCTGGGCAACGGATACGTTTATCCTTTACGACGGCTCCACATGGGTGACCGCGAGCGCAGCAACACTTGGATATTTCATGGATCCGAGAAACTGGCTGAACAGCACGAACATCTTTATGTTTGAGTCACTTGTCTACCAGCCGGACTACCAGACGGTGGAAGGCGTTGAGGCACTCCTTGTCAACACGCCGTTCTATCACACAAGCTACACCTACATCGATGACGGCGGAGTGCCCCGCACCATCACATATGCGGAGACCTTCATCATCGCTGCGAACTATTCGGGCGTAAGCCCTTACCATCTGGCGGCCCGTGTGCGTCAGGAGATCGTGACCAGTTCCACCACAGTCTCCAACAGCGCGACAGGCACGGTGGACGGCTATGAAGGCCTGTACAACTTCTACAATATCGGAGCATACCATTCGACCGTAAAAGGCGGAGCCATCATAAACGGTCTGAAATATGCAAGGAACGGAGCGTCAAACAGCGACGAACTGAACGACAGCTCGCTCATCCCCTGGACGGATCCGTACAGAGCGATAGTCGGCGGTGCCTATATCATCGGCAGAAATTACATAAACCGCGGACAGGACACCATCTACCTCCAGAAGTTCAACATGACCGCAGACAACACGTTTATGCACCAGTATATGGCAAACGTTGTTGCTCCGAGCTCAGAGTCAAAGAGGATGGCAACGGCATATACGGATGTCACGACACCGGTAACCTTCTCGATACCTGTGTTTGACAATATGCCCGACGAACCGAGCCCCAAGCCCGGCACGGAGTACAATCCGAACAACTGGCTTAAGAACATCGTGGTCTACACTTCCGACGGAAACGGAATGGCTCTGATACCTTCCTTCAATGCCTCGATCGATCAGGAATATTATGTGACCGTTTCGGGATCGACCGATATGGTGCAGATAGCTTCCGAGACCGTCAGCTCCAAGGCTACCGTATACGGAAACGGAATGGTAGGTCTTAACTACGGCATAAATACCTTTGTCATCACTGTCACCGCCGAAAACGGCGACGTCAGGAATTATGTTGTCCATGTCGTAAGACAGGAGTGATATTTAGAACGAATGTCGTTTACCAGTGTATTTAAAAGCAGGATACTTGCGGCGGTACTTCTCGCGGCGGCGGTCTTTTGGCTTCTGCCGGGCACTGAAGCGCACGCCGCAAGTGTTGCAATAGAGTTTTCGGCTCCGTCCTTCATAGTTGAGGGAGAGGAGTTTGCGCTTGAGATAAACCTTACCGCAGGCACCGTGATAGGCGAGGTGAAAGCCGATTTCAGTTTCGATCCCGGGTTCCTTTCCTTTGTGAGCGGTCCCGGAGTCGTTTCCTGTAACGACGGAGTCATCTCGATAAATGACACCGGCAAAGGCTCTTCAAACGGACAAAAGACCTACGTCATAAAGTTTACGGCGTTAAAAGCGGGAAGCTGCGAGATAGTTCCCTCGGGGAAACCTCTGGTCTACAGCTTTGAGGACAACACCGAGATGATGGCGCAGGTACTGGGCTGTACGGTTACGATAAGGTCCACGGCAACGCTTTCTTCGGACAACACACTTGCCGACTTAAAGCTTTTTGACAAAGACGGGAACAAGATCGGCATCTCTCCCGCGTTCAGCAAAGACACGGAAGATTACGGGGCAAAGGTTCCTTTTTCCGTGACAAAAGTGGTCGTGGTGGCAGATGTGTCCGAAAAAAACGCAGTGATCGACATTTCCGGAGAAAAAGATCTGAGAGTGGGAACAAACTCCGTAAAGGTCTTTGTCTATGCCGAAAACGGGGACAAGCGCATCTATACCGTGCTTGTGATCCGTGAAGGGCTTGAGAACGAAAAGACGGATGACAACGGAAATCCGATAGGACAGACCGATCCGGAACCCACCGGCGATCCCGTCGCAACACCCACTGCGGGCGCACCCGTGGTGATACCGCCGGAAGAGCTTACAACGGGCGTTTTTGCGGAGCCACTGACTCACGGGATCAAAGTATCGGAGTATCACACCTACACATCCCTTGGCGCAGGCGGGCTCACGGTCCCGAAAGGGTTTTCGGAGACAAGGCTCCTCATTGGTGAAGAAGCGATACTTGCCTACGAATCCTTGGAATTTCCTGCAGGCATACTTCTCGTTCCGCTTGCGAACGAGCAGAACGAGATAAGATGGTACACCTACGACCGTGTGGAAAAAACCTTCCAGCGGCTCAACGAAGCAGAAGTGAAATATGTGACGACCGAGGCGGTCTATGACGAACAGCTCCTCGGAGTCCTTGAAAAATACGAGAAAACACAGGCGACGCTCCTGGTGATAACAGGGGTCTGCATAGCGGTAAGCGTTGCGCTCCTTATTGCCCTTTTGGGGAAGAACCTGAAAAAATAAATTTTAAGGAATACTGAACATGGCCAGATTTAAAGACGAATTGCTTGAAGATCATGACGAAAAATATACAAAAAACGCGCGAAAGACGATAGCGCTGTCCTTTAAGATCGCGGAAGACATAGGACAGGGCTATGTGGGAACGGAGCACCTTCTCATGGCGATGCTGCAGACCCCGTGCGTTGCGGCGGACATTTTGACCGAAAACGGGGCAGACATCGAAAAGATCCTTGAGATCGATAAGCGCCTCGTGCTTTTTGATACCGTTGAAGAAGCCGACGGAAACGACGCGTTCTCACCGATCGCGCGTAAAGTCCTTCTGGCTTCTGAGGAAGAGGCCGCAACCTATAATTACAAAAAAGTCGGCACGGAGCATATCCTTCTTGCGATGATAAAAGAGGAAAACTGCCTTGCGCTCAGGATACTGAATACCGCAGAAGTCAACATGCAGAAGGTGTTTGCGGATATCATCATGGTAATGGGCGGAGACGCCGCGACCGCGAGATATGAATATGCCGCTTTCCGCAGCCAGGCGGAAAACAAGGACAAGGGCCTTTACTCCGAGCAGTTTTCAAAGGATATCACCGAAATGGTGCGTGACGGAAAGCTCGATCCCTGCATCGGCCGCGAGACCGAGATAGAACGCCTGATCCAGGTGCTCTGCAGGCGCACAAAGAACAATCCCTGCCTCGTGGGAGAGCCCGGAGTAGGAAAAACAGCGGTCCTTGAGGGACTTGCCGCATGGATAGTGGACGGACGTGTGCCGGAACAGATGAAGAACAAGCGCATCCTTTCACTCGACCTGTCTGCGATGGTCGCAGGCACCAAATACCGCGGCGAGTTTGAGGAAAGGATCAAGCGCGTCATCAACGAAGTGAGCGCGGAACCCGATGTCATCCTGTTTGTGGATGAGCTTCACACCATGATCGGAGCCGGCGGAGCAGAAGGCTCCATGGACGCCGCAAACATCTTAAAACCCGCGCTTTCAAGAGGCGAGCTCCAGATGATCGGAGCCACGACTCTTGAGGAATACAGAAAACACATAGAAAAAGACGCCGCTCTTGAAAGGCGTTTCCAAAAGATAGTCGTTGAGGAGCCTACCGTTGAGGAGACCATAGAGATACTTAAAGGCCTCAAGGCTTCATACGAGAAGCATCACAAGATCACCATCTGCGATGATGCTCTTGAAGCTTGCGCAAGACTTACCGCGCGCTATGTGAGCGACAGGTTCCTTCCCGACAAGGCCATCGACGCGATGGATGAGGCAGCGGCAAGACTTCACCTTGACAATGACGGCGGGACGGGCGCTCAGGGCACTGTCCGCGCGGAACTCAAGAAAGTCCGCGCAGAGCTTGAAGAAGCCCTCATGAGCAATTCCATGGAAAAAGCCGGGGAGCTTGCGGACAGAGAGGCCGTTCTTTCGGAACTCCTCGCAAAAGAGAAAAAGACCGCAGGCAGAAAAGCAAAGAAAAAGCCCGCGGAGCTTCATGCAGAGCACATAGAGCGTGTTATTGCCCAGTGGACAAAGATCCCGCTCGAGCGCGTTCAGACCAGTGAAAGTGAAAGACTTCTCCACCTTTCCGACATCCTTGAGGAAAGAGTAAAAGGACAGAAGGAAGCTGTCGAAGCCGTTTCAAAGGCTATTCGCCGCGGTCGTGTGGGATTAAAGGATCCCAACCGCCCGATAGGATCTTTCCTTTTCCTCGGACCTACCGGCGTGGGAAAGACCGAGCTTGCAAAAGCTCTTGCAGAGGCTATGTTCGGTGACGAAAACGCCATGATCCGTGTAGACATGTCGGAATACATGGAGAAATACAGTGTTTCCAAGTTCATCGGTTCGCCTCCGGGATATGTGGGCTATGAGGAGGGCGGACAGCTTTCCGAGCAGATCCGCAGAAAGCCATATTCCGTGCTGCTTTTCGACGAGCTTGAAAAAGCGCATCCCGACGTTTTCAACATACTCCTGCAGGTGCTTGAGGACGGACACATCACGGATTCCAACGGGCGAAAGATAAGCTTTAAGAACACTGTCATCATCATGACGTCAAACGCAGGCGCTGAGAGCATCATGAACCCGAAACACCTTGGTTTCCTCGGGGGAAGCGATGCCGAAGCCACATATGAGCGCATGCGTTCTGCGGTCATGGAGCAGATAAAGACGATATTCAAACCCGAGTTTTTAAACCGTATAGACGAGACCATCGTGTTCAGAAGACTCTCCGAGGAGACGTTAAAGAGCATTGCCGCTCTGCAGCTCAACATCCTAAAAAAACGCTGCAAAGAGCAGATGGGCACGGAGCTCGTGTTTGATGACGCGGTGTACGATTTCATACTCAAAAAGGGATATGACGAGAAATTCGGCGCAAGGCCCATCAGAAGAGCCGTTCAGACCTATGTTGAGGATGAGCTTGCCGAGGAATTCCTTAAAAATCCCGGCTTAAAGAAAATTAAAGTAACCGTTAAGGATGACACCATAAAATTTATTGTTTGATAATTTGATTTTCCGTTTTTCTCTGTTATAATACGCGTACAAGGTCGCAGAAAACACACAAATATCTGCGGACGGAGGATCATAAAAAATGGCAGAACTTATTCGTACCAAAGACGGCGCATTAGGATTCGGAGATTACACACTTTTCGAAAAGACAAAACAATCCGATTTCGAGTTTGAAGGAAACATCTACAAGTGCAAGAGTTTCAAGGAACTCACAAGACTTGAAAAGAACGATATGTTCCTTTACGAATCCGAACCCGGCACACGTGTCGAAGGACTTAAGACCGACGGCGCAAAGGTTTCATTCTCTGTTGAGGGTGACGGCGACACGCAGATCACACTTGGACTTGAGGACGCTACCGAATACAAAGTAAAGGTCGGCGGCAGGGATTTCGACACACTTACCACAGGAGTGGGCGGAAAGCTCAGCATTGCCGTGGAACTTGAGGCAGGAAAGCCTCAGGATGTGGTGATCGAGAGAAAGTAAAAAGATCATGGGACTGTGCGGAAACACAGTCCCGTTTTTTAAACACCGGGCATTTGTCGGGCGACAGCCGCAAAGCCTGAACAAGGGGGATATCGAGGGTATGGCAAAGGAAAAAACACTCTTTTTCTGCAGTGAATGCGGATATGAATCACCAAAGTGGTTTGGCAATTGTCCGTCCTGCAGAAAGTTCAATACATGTCAGGAGGCGCCCGTCACAAAGCGCACGGGAAGCGCGGGAGCCTCTGTGAGACGCGCTTCGGGAGAACTTCGCACACCGAAGCCGTTTTCGCAGATCATGTCCGAAAAACAGGACAGGATAGAAACAGGGATAAAGGAATTTGACAGAGTGCTCGGAGGCGGCATTGTACGAGGTTCACTGGTGCTCGTGGGCGGAGACCCCGGCATAGGAAAATCGACGATGCTCCTTCAGGTGTGCAGGGAGCTGAAAGGGCATTCCGTGCTCTATATCTCGGGAGAGGAATCGGCGGAGCAGACAAAGCTCCGCGCCGACCGCATAGGCGAATTCAGCGATGACGTGCTTTTCCTCGCGGAGACCAATCTGGATGCCATAGAGGAGCTTCTGGCAACATCAAAGCCTGAGGTCGTGGTGATCGACTCGATCCAGACCATTTACAGCGACCGCGTGGAGTCAGCTCCGGGAAGCGTTTCCCAGGTACGTGAGGCCACAGCGTCGCTTCTTAGGATCGCAAAGGACAACTGCATCACCATATTCATAATCGGACATGTCACCAAAGAAGGGACCGTGGCCGGCCCCAGGATGCTCGAGCACATGGTGGATACAGTGCTTTATTTCGAGGGCGACAATTCCGCCGTCTACAGAGTGCTGAGAGCTGTGAAGAACCGTTTTGGTTCGACCAACGAGATAGGCGTGTTTGAGATGACGGGGAACGGGCTAAAAGAGGTCACGAACCCCTCGCAGTATATGCTCGAGGGAAAACCTGTGGACGAGCCGGGAAGCGTTGTCAGCTGCGTTATGGAGGGCACAAGGCCCATGCTCATCGAGGTGCAGGCTCTTGTGTGCCGCACCAACTACCAGATGGCGCGCCGTACGGCGGCAGGCGTGGATTATAACCGTGTAAATCTCCTGATGGCGGTGATGGAAAAAAGGCTCGGCATCTCACTTGCCGAATGTGACGCATACGTAAATGTCGCAGGCGGCATGAAGATAAGCGAGCCCGGACTGGACCTCGCGATAATAATAGCCCTGCTCTCGAGCTACAGAAACAAACCTGTGGGCGACAGCACCATAGCGTTCGGCGAGATAGGTCTTACCGGTGAAGTGCGTTCCGTATCTATGCTCACACAGCGCATAAAAGAAGCCGCAAAGCTGGGCTATGAAAAATGCATCGTTCCCGCAGGCGTGGGTGAGCACATAAAGAACGATCCCGCATTCCCAAAGAACATAAAGGTTGTTGAGATAAAGAACATAAAAGAACTGAAATGATGACTCCTTCTCGGGGATAAGGCAGAAAAGACATGGAAAGACTTTTTAAAACCCATTACATACGCAATCAGGAAGAGCTTACGGGGAAGTACTGGGATTTTGTTCCCTGTGAAGGCGAAAAAACCGGAGAAGCACAGCAGTTTATGACACCCTGCTGCTGGGAGACCCATCCCGGATTTGAAAACTATCGCGGAAAAGCAGAGTTTTCCACATCCTTTTATGCAAAAGGAAACATCCGGCTTCAGTTTAAAGGCGTGAGCCACACTGCGACGGTGTTCCTTGACGGAAATGAGATAGCTGGGCATTACAACGCATATACACCGTTTGAGGTATGCGCAAATGAACTGGCAGACGGGGCCCATTCCCTAAAAGTGCTTGTGGACAACGGGTTTGGCGAAGACAGTGCGCTGCATGTCCCGAACGATTACCAGACTTACGGCGGGATCATAAGGCCGGTCTATCTGGAAAATATCAATTCGTCCTACATCAGATATTGCCATGTGACGACCGTAAGAAAAGGCGAAGGGTGGACCGTAAAACTTAGTGTATGTCTTAAGAATGTCACAGGCGGAAAGGACGCCTTTGTGTTAAAGATCAAGGCGGCAGGCAGTGAAATAAAGCCTGTTGAAGTGGGCCTCGATGCTTTTGAGGAAAGGGTCGTTTATGCGGAAACGGAGTGCACCGGAGTTTCTTTGTGGTCTGAAGGGTGCCCCGCTCTTTATTTTGCCGAGTGTGAGCTTGAAAAGAACGATGTGGCTTTTGACGATCTCAGGGAACGCTTCGGATTCAGAGAAGTGAGCATCAAGGGTGGGGATATACTCATGAACGGCAAAAAACTCTTTATAAAGGGTTTTTGCAGGCATGAAGATCATCCGATGTTTGGGTGCGCTCTTCCCCTGGAGGCAATGGCAGGTGATATAGAGCTCTTAAAGGAACTCGGGGCGAATTCCGTACGCACATCCCACTATCCCAACGATGAGAGATTCCTCGACCTTTGTGATGAGCGGGGGATCCTTGTGTGGGAGGAAAACCATGCCCGCGGGCTGTCCGAAGAACAGATGAAAAACCCGAACTTTGAGCTTCAGGCGGAAGACTGCATACGCGAGATGATAACGGCACATTTTAACCATCCTTCGATATATATCTGGGGGATCCTCAACGAATGCGCAAGCGATAGTGAATACGGCAGGGAATGCTACAAAAAACAGTACGACCTGATCGCTGAGCTTGATCCGACAAGACCGCGTTCTTCGGCAAGCTGCAAGTTCAAGACCGATATCTGCCTGGGCCTCCCTGAAGTGGTGTCCTATAATATCTACCCTCAGTGGTACCACGATACACCTGTCCGCGAATATCTCGACGATCTGCACGAGTGGGTGGAAAAAGATACACAGGGCGCAGGAAAGCCTTTTCTCATAACGGAAACGGGAGCGGGTGCGATCTACGGAAATCGCGATGTGCGTCATGCAAAGTGGTCTGAGGAATATCAGGCCGAAGCGCTTGAAAAGCAGCTCACGGCCGTGCTGTCGAGCCCTTATTGCAGCGGTGTGTACATCTGGCAGTTTTGCGATGTGAGGATAAGCGACGAATGGTGGTATTCACGTCCGCGCACCATGAACAACAAGGGCGTGGTGGATGAATACCGGCGTCCGAAACTCAGTTTTGAGACTGTAAAGCGGATATTTAAAGAATACTCACGGAATGCAGACCGGGCAGAAAATTTCTCTTGACAAAAGACCGTTTGGGTAGTAAAGTATTCAAGTACTTTTGAAACGTCTTTGACGGTTCGTAATAGGGGACTGGTCAAATGGTATGATAGGAGTCTCCAAAACTTTTGGTGGGAGTTCGATTCTCTCGTCCCCTGCTCGGAAGCCTGATTTTATCAGGCTTTTTT